>ENA-UOWO01000506-UOWO01000506.1-activated-sludge-metagenome-genome-assembly--contig:-NODE-506-length-56419-cov-11.675396_pt1 | contig 56419 bp, 50 predicted proteins | sample MGYA00238148_ERZ761564 | MGnify/ENA primary metagenome ERZ761564 (study PRJEB28885, sample SAMN05720194) | activated sludge metagenome | isolation source: Anaerobic digester | place: USA...
AGGCAAGTCTGCGTGGGACAATTGGCACGCTGAGGGGCAGCGGTCGCAGAGTTGCTTCGCAATCGGATAGCTGTTCGTTTCAAACTGACACACTACTTCTCATACAACCCTCTCACCACCACACTGGCCACCACGCAACCAAACACCGCAGGCATATAACTCACCGTGCCAATAATAGATTTTTTGGGGTAAGCTTTTTCAGTTTCAATGATCCTGCTTTGGTCAACATCTTCAGCAGAAAACACTACCTGCACCCCGGTAGAAATGCCCACTTTGTGCAGGTATTTTCGAACATAACGGGCAAGGTTGCACTTATAGCTTTTTGAAATGTCTGTTACCTGTATTTGCAGCGGATCCACCTTTCCTCCTGCCCCCAGTGAACTCACGATGGGAATGTTCCTGTCGACACAGGCTTTGATAAACCAAACCTTTGGACTGAGTGTATCAATACAGTCAACTGCATAATCAAACCGCTGCGATTCAATCAATGCAATGGTTTTTTCTTCTTTTATGAATTCTGTGATAACCGTAAGCTGCAATTCCGGGTTAATATCCTGTAGCCTTGCTGCCATTACTTCAGCTTTTAATTTACCAGCGGTGCTATGCAAGGCCGGTATTTGCCGGTTGCAGTTGCTGAGGTCAACGGCATCTCCATCTACGATCGTCATCCGGCCAACGCCAGCCCTTGCGATCATTTCTGCACAGATACCTCCCACTCCGCCAAGGCCAACGATCAATACATTTTTATTGATGAGGTTTTGTACTTTTTCTTCTCCCAGCAGGAGTTCCGTTCTGCTCATCCAGTAAGGAATCATAATAATGGATAATTGTTTAGTGGATAATTGATAATAACTAACTTGTTGCTGCAAAAATGATTGTATGAAAACGAATATCAAAATAATTGTTCTTTTTATTTTTTGTGGCTCAAGTATTCAATTTGCTTCTGCACAATCCTTAAAATTATTGGCCGAAAATAAAAACACTTCTCTTCGAGGATTGAGTGCCGTAAACACCAGGGTTATTTGGGTAAGCGGCAGTAATGGTACAGTAGGTAACAGCGTAGACAGTGGCAACACCTGGAACTGGATGACGGTAAAGGGTTTTGAAAAAACAGATTTCAGGGATATAGAAGCTTTTGATGAAACGAGTGCTGTAATAATGGGCATTGGCGAACCAGCGTATATTTTACGCACAGCAGATGCTGGTAAAACCTGGAAAATAGTATTTGAAGATAAAACAAAAGGCATGTTTTTAGATGCTATGGAATTTTGGAACCTGATGAGCGGCATTGTGATCGGCGACCCGGTTGATGGAAAAATTTTTATAGCAAGAACCTTTGATGGCGGCATGCACTGGAGAGCATTGCCCGCAGATAATTACCCCCGGGCTGATAGTGGTGAAGCTATGTTTGCCAGCAGCGGTACCAATATCAGGAAACTGACAAAAGAAGAAGCGGTGTTTGTAACCGGCGGAACGAGAAGCCGGCTTTTTATACGGGATAAAAAAATTGACCTGCCCATTGTACAGGGAAGGGAAAGCACCGGTGCTAACTCTATTGCGGTAAAAGATAAAAATAAGATGATCATTGTGGGTGGGGATTTTAACAACAAAGATTCCATTGGAAAAAATTGCGTTATTACTTCAAACGGCGGCAAAAGTTTCAACTTCCCTGCTGTTGCGCCACATGGCTACCGGAGTTGTGTAGAGTATATTGAAAAAAACAAATGGATATGCTGTGGACTTAACGGCGTTGACATAAGCAACGACGATGGCAACAACTGGCAACTGATCAGCAGCGAAGGCTTTCATGTATGCCGTAAAGCAAAAGAAGATAAAGCTGTCTTTCTTGCCGGAAGTGGTGGAAGAATAGCCAGGTTAATAACGGATTGAAAAAACTTTGCCCGAATTACTTCTTAAACATAAAATACACAGCTCCCATTAAAAAGGCAAAACTCACCAGGTATTTCCAGTGAAAGGGTTCTTTAAGGTAAAGTACTGCAAACACGGCAAACACTACAAGGGTGATCACTTCCTGCGCCATCTTAAGCTGGAAACCGCTAAAACCGTTGGCATAGCCGAGCCTGTTGGCTGGTACCATCAGGCAATACTCGAAAAAAGCAATGCCCCAACTGGCGAGAATGGCTTTCCACAAAGGCACATTTTCCTGTTTTAAATGGCCATACCAGGCAATGGTCATAAAAATATTTGAACAAACCAGCAGTAAAATCGTCCGGAACATACTTAAAAATTTGATGGCCCTAAAGCTACAAATGAAATAATTTATAAGCATGTGTTACAATTTATATTCCTTGGCATGATTTTGGAAATTTTGGCTTGTCCACGTATGGTGATAAATTAAATGATCATTTAAACGGGGCAGTTCAATACATTTGAGTACTATTATCCATTAAAAAATCAATAAAAACCTGAACAATGGCATTTGAAAATTTTCCATCCGCAACCGGTACCCCACCCCCACCGCCAGAAGCGCCTAAGACCGACTGGCGTTTTTTTCTCACTATCGGGCTTGTGATTGCCCTGCTGGGCACCTGGGGTTATATTATTTGGGACAAGAGTAAAGTAAAAGAAACCATCCAGCAGAAAGATACCATGTATGCTTCGGTGTCTGAAGAAAAAGAAGACCTGAAACTACAGCTGGACGAAGCTACCATGCGCTATGATGAGCTAAAGACAGAGAATGTAAAAAAAGACAGCACTATTACCGCAAAAGACCGGGAGATCGCTGAAAAAAAATCAAGGATACAAAGTATTCTTGCAAAATCTAACGCAACCGGGGCAGAATTAAAGGAAGCCAAAAGCCTTATTGCTTCTCTTAAAGGTGATATCGATTCGTATAAAGAACAAATAGAAGTATTAAAAGGAGAGAACCTGCAATTGACCAAAGATAAGGAGCAGGTAACGCAGGAAAGAAACCTTGTACAAAGAGGACTGGACTCTGCCAAAAATGTGGTAAAAGAAAGAGAGAATGTAATTGATGTAGGGTCAACCTTACATGCTTCTGGTTTTGATATAAACGGTATACAGGAAAAGAAAGGTGGTAAAGAAAAAGAAACGACCAAGGCAAAAAAAGTTGATAAACTCAGGATATCATTTAACCTGGATGAAAACAGGATAGCACAATCAGGACAGAAAGATCTTTTTGTATGTATAACGGGTCCGGATGGAAATGCAATTGCGGTGGAAGCACTTGGCTCAGGTACTTTTACCACCAGGGAAGATGGTCAGAAAATATACACACAAAAAGTACAGATCAACTATACACAAGGCCAGAAGCAGACCGTGAGTTTCGACTGGAAACAAAATACCAATTTTACAGTAGGTAATTACAAAATTGAAGTGTACCACAATGGCTTTAAAATTGGAGAAGGTGTTGCAGTGTTGAAGAAAGGCGGATTGTTTGGATAAGTATCTATAAAGACAGTAACCATTAAATGCCTTTGCAGGACGATCTTAAAAAAGAGATTTACTTGCAAAGGCATTTGTGCCATTGGAAGAAATATAAATTACTACAGCCGCAAGGCCAATGGCCCCCAGGATCAATGCCCATATCCACCATTTACTTTCTGTATTGGCTGTTTCTTCGCTGTAGTATTCATTCATCACTACATTCGTTGTTTCTTTATCACCTACCAATATAGCATGTTCAGCATCTTTGTGTACCACTTTTTCAGCAATCACAGGCTGAAGAAAATCTTCATTCACAGGAAGCGCCTCAAATTGTATACTCCCACTGCTGTCTTTTGAAAAGGCTCCAAGCCCGGTAATTTGAACCGTTCCCTTTTTATCCAGTTCTTCTTTTATTAACTGGCTGATGGCAGAAAATTCGTTGAAATGGTTATCATAAGGTGAAGAAGCAATAAAGAGGACAGTTTCTTTAGGCGCTTTTATAAGGCGGCTGCCGTAGTCGTATTGTGCGGGGGTATAGGCCAGTTCAAGGTTACCAATACCCGGCAACCTGCACGATTTCTTTTGAAAAAAAGAAGATGCAATGACATCAAACATATAACCGTTTTGATTTTGGCCTGGCATAAATACTTGCTGGTTTACCTGGTTTGGCTGCAAAGAAAAACTTTTCCCTGCAATTAGCAGCAATTTTTAAAAAATTGAGTGGGTAAAGCGATGAGTGATGAATGATACAGTTTCAAATTGCATCTTCCCCTTAGAATCTAAAGATAGCACCTCCTAAAACATTAAGTCCATATACAGGATAACTATACCAGCGCTGGTACTTGTTATTAAAGATGTTGTTGATATCGATCCAGGCACTAAAACGCTTGTTGATGGCAAATTCAACCCCGGCACTAAGATCGGTCCCGCCTCCAAGCTTAACATCGCTGCCGTCTTTCATTAAAAAAGCACCACCACTAAAGGCCATAAAGTCGCCTTTTAGCAGCACTTGCTTAAATGCCCACCAGCGCAAAGATGCATTCAACTCAAGCGGAATGGTACCCCATGCCCTGTCATTGTCCTTCATACCATTATATCCATTAAAAGTAAGTCCCCCTGTAACGGTGAATTTATCCTGCTTTACAAAACTCATATCGCCATGAATCCTGAAATTATACAACCTGCTTTCATTCCTCACTACAAATGTTTTACCATCAGCCGTATCATTTACAAACAATGGAAGATTGCTGTAAGTGAGCCAGGATGCCTTGGCACTAAAATTAAAATGACTGCCAATGGTTGCTTTTAGTCCGCCATACAATTCTATTTCTTTGGTGTTTTGCTGAAACGACAATGTTTGCAAAAATGGGTTCACCGAAGTAAGATACTGGTACGTATTCTTGATAAACCTTCCAGTTAAACCCGCCTGCACTAAAAATATCTTATCCTGTATTTTGGCTTCACCATAAATATTAGGAAACACCGATAATTTGTTATTTTCCCAGGTAGGCGTAACACCTGCATGAATATTGAATAACGGTTTGGCATATACCAATTCTGGTGCTATGCTGTAAATATTATTGGTAAATTTTACATTCGGCTGCAGGTTTTTAGAAGTATAACTGGTGATATCAGCTTTTGCAGCAACCTTAACCGTAAACGACTCTGCAAAAGTTTTAGAAGCCGGTACTGTTAACACCAGGGATGATTCTTTTGCTTTGTTCTCATTGCTAAAAAGATTCACCTCCACATGTGGATTATAATTGATCCCTGTACCTGTTTCTGCTTTGTTGCGGATACCGCCACTTAAACTGAGTGTTTGAAAACGCTGCAGCACATCTGCTTTTGCATAGTTATGTACCGCATGATCATAACCATATAAATAATTGTCCTGCACTCTTACCGATGCCCGTCCATATATCTCATTGTCGGCGGTAAAATAACTCCCGCCCCCTTTTATATTCAGCTCACTGTAATCCTGGTTTTGAATGGCACCTTTAGAAGAAACATAATCAGCGTATACATTTACCAGGCTTGTTTTACCATCACCAAAACTAAAACCAGCACTTAAATAAGGTGTGGTATAGTTACCAAAACCTGCTTTTACATAATTCCTGGTACCAAGGTTCAACAGGCTATCCTGCGCAATGGCCAGCGGCCGCAAAGAAACAGGCTGGTAAGAGTAAAATAAATTTTGTGGCGGAATATTATAAGGTCCAACATTTTTTGAAGTGTCGGCATTCAACTGTGTGGCGGAAAAATTCACTTTCACTGCATTGCGTAATACAGGTTTATAACTGCTGGTGATATCAATAGTTTGCTTTTTGGTGGTATCCCGTTGTGCAAAGGACAGCAATGAGCAAGACATCCCTGTTACAAAAAGTATTGATCTTATAATGATTGATTTGTTCATAGTTTTATTATTCACCAATTTTGGAGGTTGCTTTTTCCGCTTCTTTTGCTTTGTCAAATTTTTGTTGAGCTTCGGCTTTTAATTCAGGTATGGTGGAATTCAATGCCACACTCTCATAAGTTGCTTTTGCATTAAAATAGTCCTTCTGCTCCATGAAAATATCTCCTAGTAAAATATATGCTTTGGTAACCCACTGGTCGTAACTGCCTGTTTCTCTTATTACCGCCTGTGCTGCTTTTTCGGCTGCAGTAAAACTGCGCAGGTTAAACTGGCTGTTGGCAATTTCATAACGGGCTTCTGCACCCCAGGCCGATTTATTGATGGCAGCGCAGGATTTAAAGGAAGCGATAGCTGCAGTCCAGTCATTGCTCAACTGCTGTGATTTACCCAGCACTAAAAATGCGATGGACCTGTCATCTGTGCTCAGTCCTTTCCTTGCCAGTAACTGTTTGGCAGATTCATTTGCCTGTGCATAGTCTTTCAATTGATGATAACACCGTACAAGACCCCTCAATGCTTCCAGCTGGTTATCCTGGTTTACTGCTCCGGCAGCAAGTGAAGTAAAATATTTTTTAGCATTGCTGTAATCTTTTAATTCAAAGTAATGGATCCTGGCAGCAATCAATGTAGCTTTTTCGAAAAATTTATTCAGCCCTTTTGTATGCACATAATCATAACCCTGTAAAGCATTCTGCCACTCTTTGTTTTTATAATAACATTCGCTGCGGTAGAAATTGGCTTCCAGTGCAAAAGCACCGTCAGGATACTGGGAGATATAATTATTAAAGCCTTTGATGGCGCCTGTACAATCATTGTTGCTGTACTTTAATTCAGCAGCGGTATAAGTAAGTGAATCCGCTTCTGATACAGATATGTTCTTTCCATTCTTACGCATTAGTTCCACATACTCATTTGGCCTTCCTTCTTCCACATAAATAGCCTTGATATTCTCCAGTGCTTCATCTGCTTCCGGGGATTGCGGATACTGCTGTATCAATTGCTGATAGCTGGCGAGGGCATCATTGTTTTTATTCAGGTTATAATAACTCAACCCTGATTTTAGGTAGGCCATTGGTTTTAGTCCGCCTGTGTTGGCACCTTTAATGATCCTGTCTAAAAATGGTAAGGCGTCTGAAAATTTTTCATCCGCTATATAGGTATTCGCTATCTCCATATTCACATCCGGTACCAGGCTGCTATTGGGGTACTGGCGGGTAAGCGCATTGAGTGTGGTAATTTTTGAAGCGGAACTTTTTATACCGGCAATCAGGGCTTTTTGAAACATGGCATAATCGCTTTGCTGCAAGGCATTGCTGATCACATTCTCATACATTGCATTTGCTTTTGTATAGTCTTTGTTCATGAAATAGCAGTCAGCACTGCGTACATATGCATCCTGTTCTGTCAATAATGCGGTGGTACTATACTTAGATACGGGTTCAAAATAACCGAGCGCCTGTTTGTAATTTTCTTTTTTCATCCAGCTATAGCCAAGGTCATATTTTGCTGCAAAAGGCGTTGCTTCACCCTGTGCAGGCACATTACCCTGCAGGTACAGCACCAGGTGACGGATGGCTTCATCATATTTTTCATTGCGGTAGCTGATCTCGCCTTTCCAAAAATGTGCGTATGGAGTTACAGGGGAAGCTGGCATAGAAATGATATCACTAAATAACTGCTCCGCACTCGCCAGTTGCTGGTCGTTCATATATTCCACTGCCCTTCCATACAATATCCTTGGATACACTTTTTGCATAGAAGCTGTTGGATTTTTAAAAGACTGATATAATGCCAGCGCCTCCCTGAAGTTGTTGGTGTTTGCCAGCAGTCCCACTAAAATTTCTTTTGCTTCTGTATTGTACGTTGAAGAGGGATATTCATTGATAAAGCGCTGCATTTCTGTCAAAGCAATATCCTGGTACCCAAGTTCGTAAGAAAGTTTGGCATAATTGAACAATGCCACTTCCTGCTGTGCTTTGTTACTGCTGTTATAAGCACAGTACTGAAAGGCCGTTCTTGCATTGGCTTTCTGGCCGGTTCTTAAATAGCAATCCCCCAGCAGGTACATCGAGTTTTGTCCGAGCGAATCCTTTTCATTGCTCAGTTGTTTAAATCCATCAATGGCTTTGGCCAGTTGTTTATCTTCATAGTAACAGTAACTCAGTTCATACAGATCTTCTTTGGTTACTTTTTCACTGTTCTGCACATAATATTCCAGCAAAGGCAATGCTTTCTTAAAATTCTTTCTTTCAAAATAGATCTGCCCGGCCAGCTGTTTCATTTCCTTTTCATAATACAATCCTCCCCTGCTCAAAATACTTTCACTGTATTTCAAAGCCTCATCCTTTTTTCCCTGGAAATAAAATATCTCAGCGATATAATACGGCACGATGCCCTTATATTCTTCCTTGCTTTCTATCAACCTGAAACATTTCAATGCTTCATTGTACTGCCTGTCTTTAAATGCAATAAATCCATAATAGTAATTGGCCGGAATATAATACTTGCTTTCCGGCATCTGGTGAATTTCATTGAACAAAGGTTTGGCTTGAGCAAAATTTTTAAGATTGAAATAACAATAACCCATTTCAAATTTGGCATCTGCAATTTCTTCGTTACTCAAATTATCCAGTCCTGCCTGCTCGTAATAACTGATGGCCCTGCTGAATTCATCTTTGTCAAAATAAAATTTAGCGAGGTGATAGCTCATTAATTGCCCCCTTGGAGTGTTGTTCACCCAATCGATGTAATTGCCTGCTTCTTCTTCAGCAATGGGCAAACGTAGTTTAAGCCTGCATACAATGAAATAATAATTTACATCATCATGCAATTGAGTATTATTACTTACCTGGTTATCGGTAAATTGTTCTTTTACCTGCTGCAGTAAGGGGTAAGCCAAAGCATATTGCTGCTGAATAAAAAGCTGTTTGGCTTCTTTGAACTTTTTTTCCGGATCCGTAAACACATGTGTTTGCTGTGAAAAAAGTACGGAAGAAAATAAAAGGGAGAACAAAAATGAAAGGCTGATCTGTTTTACCATGTTGGTGCTGATTCTGTCTTTTGTAAGCATTGCAAAAATAACCTTGTTGCTATCATGTCAAACATCATTCCAAAGCATTTGTGAATAAGTGGATAACTACTCTTACCAGTAATAAGTGAAACGAATGTACATTCGTGGCGCTGTTAAAAAAAAGGTAAAACAAACAGCACGGGCACGTACTAAAATTTGAACGATATGAAAAAACTGATGTCGACACATTATTCTGCAGGCGCTTTTAATTTTTCTATGCTGTTGTTAAGGCTGGGCATGGGCGGCCTGATGATCAATCATGGATATGGCAAACTGGTTGGCTTTGGTGAGATGCTGGAAAAATATAAACCAATGATCGGGCTTGGTGCAAAAACAGAATTGTCACTAGTGGTGTTTGCAGAATTTTTCTGTTCCGTTTTTTTAATACTCGGGCTTTTCACCAGGCTATCTGTACTGCCGCTGATCGTGGCAATGAGTGTGGCATTATTTAAAGCGCATGATGGACATATTTTTTCTGATGGTGAAATGGCAGGACTTTATTTGCTTGGTTATTTTATAATTTTAATTCTTGGGCCTGGTAAAATAAGTGTGGACGGGCTTGCAGGGAAATAAAGTTCAAATCAACAAGCATGAAAAAGGGAGATGTCATACAATTGACAGTAATCATTCTTGCATTTATCATTGGCTTTACTGCGATTCAGTATTTCTTTTATTCTGTGGTAAACCTTGTATACCTGGCAGGTGCAGGCGAATTTGCCAGTGCCGTATCAGCTCCCACAATTGTGAGCTTAATTGTAACAGTACTTGAATGTATGCTATGCTGGCTGCTGCTGGTGAGATCCGCAAAAATTGCAGATTTTATCTATGAAAAAACCAGCATGGGTACATCTTTTAAAATTGTAAGCCAGCCAAATGACTTATTATACATCCTGTTGATTATAACAGGTTTTTATTTTTTACTGGAGAACCTGCCTGTGCTTATCAGGGGTCTTGTAAATGCTTTCCGTTCAAAAGCAACCAGCCGTTTCGATGTGCCGGAATATAACAGCCACATTGACTGGACAACTACTATTATTAAATTACTGCTTCCGGCTGTTTTATTAATGGCCGCAAGGCCGATAGCAAATTATTTCGCCAAAAATGTGAGGGAGGAGCCGGTTGTAATAGGCGATGATGCTGACAACATTGGCGAAAACGAAATAATAAACGACTAATGTTTGCAGCAGAAAATCAAATACGCATACATTATGCGCTTACCGACCAAATGGGTGTGGTGTATCATGGTCACTATGCACAATTCTATGAGATTGGTCGTGCAGAATGGCTGAGAAAACTCAATTATTCATACAAGGATATTGAAGCAATGGGTATAATAATGCCCGTGGTGGATATCCACAGCCGGTTTCTCAGGCCCGCCAGGTATGAAGACCTGGTAACGGTAAAAACAATTTTAAAAGAATTGCCCACCCACCACAAAATTATTTTTCATCATGAAATATATGATGAAGCAGGTTCACTGTTGAATACAGGCGATGTAACATTGTATTTTATGGATGCAAAAACAATGAAGCGCTGTGATATGCCGGCTGTGTTAAAAGAAAAACTGGAGAAATTTTTTAAGAAAGACAATTAAACGGCTTGTTGAAGGCAAATCATAGATTCCAGGTATGGGATTACCAATCTTTAGCAGTTATAAATGGAGAGTGCTGCCCCTGACAGTTAGATTAAACAAACCAAAAATTATTAGAAGGGATGGCAATCCCTGTCGGCCTCATCACTGAAATTCGAATGCCCTCTTATTTTTGTACAATGTTTTCTTTTGTACATTTAGTACATGAAAATATTCTCCGCACCGCAAATAAGAGAATGGGACCAGTTTACTATCAGCCATGAACCCATCTCTTCCATCGACCTGATGGAAAGAGCATCTGCAAAATGTGCAGAATGGATAACACAGCATATTCCACACAATAAAAAACTACTTTTTTTCTGTGGCAGCGGCAACAATGGCGGCGATGGCTTAGCCATCGCAAGGCTGCTATTAAAAGAACGAGGCAACGTTGCGATATATATTTTAAAAACAGGCTCCCGCAGTATCGACTGCGAACTAAACCTGCACCGGTTGATGGAATTGCAGGCATTGGTGCATGAAATTGAAACAGCAGATAATTTTCCTGAAATAGATGGGGAAGATGTTGTGATCGAAGCCTTGTTTGGCACAGGGCTCAGCAAACCACTGGAAGGTATGGCACAAATGCTGGTGCAATACATGAACGAAAGCGAAGCCACTGTAGTAAGCATTGATATGCCGGCAGGACTTTTTGCTGATACTTCTTCAAAGGACTGTACCGTAATAAAGGCAACGCATACCCTAAGTTTTGAATGCCCCAAACTGGCTTTTATGATGACAGAGAACGGGGAATACATTGGCAATATTTCAATACTTGATATTGGTCTGCATAAAAAATATTGCGAAGAAAGCATTACGGATACTTACAGCATCGACCAAGAAAGTGTACAGCCGTTTTTCAAGCCAAGGAAAGCTTTTTCTCATAAATATAATTTTGGTCATGCATTACTGTATGCCGGCAGCAACAGGATGATGGGTGCTGCTGTATTGAGTGCGGAAAGCTGTCTCAGGAGTGGTGCCGGCCTCGTTACCGTACATACGGATGTGGCGTTGATGCCCATCATACAGACTGCATTACCGGAATCCATTGCATCCGCTGAAAACGATTTTTATATCTTAAGTAAAAAGAAAGCTGCCATTGGTATTGGGCCAGGGCTGGAAATAAACAACGCTAATACGGAACTTTTAAAAACCATATTGACCAACTGGGATGGGCCACTTGTAGTGGATGCATCCGGACTAACCCTTTTACAGCCATTACTGGAACTATTGCCGCTGAAAAAAGGGACACCTGCTGTTCTCACACCCCATGCCGGTGAGTTTGAAAATATTTTTGGCAAACCAACGAATGATTTTGAGCAAATGAAACTTGCAATACAAAAAGCGGCTGAACTTAACTGTTATATTGTTTTAAAAGGACATCATACAATAATCGCCTGCCCGGATGGTGAAGCGTGGTTTAATACCACGGGTAACAGCGGTATGGCTACAGCTGGCAGTGGCGATGTGCTTACCGGCATTATTACAGGATTATCAGCCCAGGGGTATTCGCCGAAAAATGCAGGTATACTTGCTGTATACCTGCATGGGCTTGCAGGTGATATTGCGGCGGCAAATTTATCCAGGGAAGCAATGATCGCTGGTGACATCACAAAAAACCTGGGAAATGCTTTCAAAGAGTTGTATAAAATTAAAAGCATCCCATGATCATTATGGGATGCTTTTCTCAGAAGTAAATATAAAGGTTTAACCTTTTTTCTTTTTAGCTTTAGCAAAACGGCTGTCTTTGGTACCGTCTTTCTTTAATGGACCGGCGGCTGTTTCCCTGCCCGGTCTTGCTATCGTTACGTCACTACCACCAGTTTCTTTTTTCAACGACTGTTTTGGTATGGCAGCTACAGCTGGCGATTTTGTCTTTTCCATTTTATAAGCTGCAGGTACTTTCGTCCGGGCAGTTTGTGCAGAAGCGATACTTGTAAAGCCTGCCATAAAAAATACAGCAATTACTATTTTTTTCATATCTCCGATTTTAAATTTGGTACAAGATAAAGATTTATTCAATTTGTCAACAATCGCTTTCCAATTTTATTTATTTGTAGTTTTAGCACCTTATGATTACAATAGAACAACTCAATACAAACTTTGGTATTCCAGACAAAGTAAATTTCTTCAGTGGCAAGGGCGGTTTACTGTTTGTTGAGGTAAATACTAAAAATGCAAAGGCACAAATATCCCTCTATGGAGCACAGCTATTAAGCTTTATTCCGCAGGGACAACAGGATATTATCTGGATGAGCGAAAAGTCTTTGTTTGAGGAAGGCAAAGCCATCCGTGGAGGCATTCCTTTATGCTTTCCCTGGTTTGGCCCGCATGCAACTGATAAGGCCAGGCCGCAGCATGGTTTTGCCCGTTTGCTATACTGGGAAGTAAAAGAAATAAGGGAAACCACTGATGAAATGATCACAGTCGAACTATGCCTCCGGCAGTCTGAAAGCTCCCTGGCAATGTGGCCATTCCATTTTAATGCCGTTGTTCAATTTACGATTGGCAGAAGCCTCGAGGTAAAATTAACGGTAAATAACACCGGCACTGAAACCTTTGAATATTCCGATGCACTGCATACTTACTTTAATATCAGTAGTATTGACACCATTGGTATTGAAGGTTTGCAGAATGCAACCTACTATGACGGGTTTGGTATGAATTTAAAAACACAGCATCCTGCTGTATTGTATTTTAATACAGAAACCAACCGCAGGTATGTAAACACTACTGCCAGCTGCATTATTCATGACAAAGACCGTAACCGAAAAATTATAGTGGAAAAAGCAGGCAGTAACGTTACGGTGGTATGGAACCCAGGCGAAGATGTCACCAAAACCATCGGTGATATGCAACCTAATGGCTATGAAACTTTTGTTTGCGTGGAACCAGCCAATGCCTATCCCGGCATTGATATGATAACCCTGCAACCCGGGCAGTCACATTGTTTAAGCACTATTATAAAAACTGAAATGTAGTCACCATGCAGCTCTGGGGCAGGTATCGGCATACTTGTTACCCAATAAAAAGCCTACAATAAATTCATGGGTGTTTCTTGAATAATTTCTCAATTGTGAAGTGGAAACGTCGTACGAGTAGCCAATATTAAAAGTGCTGGAAATATTAAAACCGGCCATTCCTGCAAAACCACCCAACTGGTCGCCAAAACGATAGCTGGTACCCAACCAGAATTTATCCTGGTACTGTGCCTTTGCATTTATATAAACCTGCAACGGCAATGGTTTAATATACTGCACCATCACAGACGGCAGCAATGAAATGTCTTCTGTTAAAAAAGTTTTGTAACCTGCTGTGGTCATAAAATGTGGTGAGAGTGTACTGCCATATAAAGCAGAATCCGCTCCAAACTGAATTTTTCCCGGAACGATATTTAATACCGATACGCCTACGAAATATTCAGCACTGTATAGCCAAAGGCCAGCACCCAGTTCCGGTTTCATTTTAGAAGCAGTCGTGTTATTCAGAATAGCCTGATCAACGGAACCGGGATCAGCCAGCTGTACTTTTGACGCATCAATACTGGTGGAAGTGATACCCGCTAAAAATCCAGCAGACAAAGTGGTTTTTGTTGTTAATCCCTTATGGTAAGCATAAGTGCCATAAATACCCCAACGGTTGATATAGCCGGTTTTATCAGAAATGATGGTGCCACCCAAACCATGATGCGGTTCGGCAGCAGTATATTGATCTACAAAAGACTGGCCCCGGGGATTATCGCCGGGAACATCAAAAGAAGTGGCATTGGTACGATAATCTTTTTTGCCAACAGGCCCGTGTATGGTGAAGTAAGTTGTAACCGGCGCCCCTTCAATACCTGTCCACTGCTGGCGGTGACTGATCTTAACGTCTGTATAATTCTCAATACCGGTGATAGCGGGATTGATGATATAATTATTTAAAATGTATTGCGTGTAAATTGGTTTTTGCTGGGCATATCCCTGTGAACATACCAGTACAACAAAAGCAATCAAAATTCTTTGTCTCATTTGTAGTTAGCTTTGTAAAGCCGGCAGGGAAAGGTCGCAGCCGGTTTTCGCAGGCAGCAAATATAAATTAATGACACTTCATGGGAAACTTTAGCTGTATCATTGAGTGTTAAAATTTACCCACACAAATAAATACAGTGAAACTAAGACATGTATACAGGTAAAATCAGTATTGGGCTAACTTATACCGGCAATGAAGCCAAGCACCTTAATTATGTAAACTGGCTAAAAGGCAGTGACAATATTGAAGTGATCAGGTTATCTGTAGAAGACAATAACCTGGAGAAATTATTTGCAGCAGATGCTATTGTATTATCTGGCGGTATCGATGCCCATCCAAAAAACTATGGCAGCAGTATCACCAGTTATCCTAATGCACCGGAAAAATTTAATGAAGAAAGAGATGATTTTGAAACGGCTGTTTTCAAAACTGCTGTTCAACAACAGCTGCCTGTACTGGCCATTTGCCGTGGCATGCAGCTGGTCAATTGTATCCTTGGCGGTGACTTGATACAGGATTTGGGTGAAGAAAAAAATGAACTCCACCGGTTGACCGATATAGGAAAAAAACATTCGATACTTATTGAACCCGGTTCCCTGTTATATCATATCACACAAACAGAAAAAGATACCGCCGACAGTGCCCATCACCAATGCATCAATCACCTGGGAAAAGATTTATTGATCAATGCCAGATCTGATGATGGTATGATTGAAGGAATTGAGTGGGCAGATAAAGAAGGCAAGGCTTTTTTCTTAGGAGTGCAATGGCATCCTGAGCGAATGTACCTGCAGCAACTGGATACTTCCACTCTTTCGAAAAATATCCGGGAGTATTTTTTGAAAGAAACTATAAATAACAAACTAAAATAATGTTTGGTAAACGGCCAGGTTATCCCGGCTGTTGAAAGAAACGTATTCTGCGGCAGATGGGTTATATTTGCCACAGGCTTAATGAAACAGGAAAATCTCCCTCCACACTATCTTTCCTGCCGCTGGTTGTTGTTGTGCATGATATTATGTGCATGCACTAAACTTACGGCACAAAATCCGCATATCCGTTGTTATTTCAACAAACCGGTCAACACCCAAATTTCTACAGGGACTAATGCTGCCTACCTGCAAAATACATTTCCCGATACCATTGCGGCATATATCAACAGGGCGAAGTATACAATAGATATTGCCCTTTATAATTACACGGGCAATGCAAACAGTAATGTGGCTAAGATTGCCACAGCTGTAAATGCAGCGGCTTCAAGGGGCGTAACCGTGCGGTGGTTATACAATTTACCGGGTACCAGTAACAGTGCCATGTCGTTGTTGAGCGCACAGGTAAACAAGGGCCCCAGTGCCAATTATAACAGTTATATCATGCACAATAAGTTTATGGTGATCGATATTAATTCACCAGACAGTACCGATGTAATTGCACAAACAGGTTCTTATAACTGGAGCGATTTTCAAACGGGTGATGACTACAACAATATTATTTTTATCCAAAGCAAACAGGTGGCACTTGCTTTTTATAACGAGTTTAATAAAATGTGGGGCAGCGATGGGGCAGCTTTCGACGCTGCCAATGCAAGGTTCAGCAGTTTTAAAACGGCCAGCGCACAAACAAAATTTAATGTGAACGGCACAGCTATAGAAGTTTACTTCAGCCCAAAAGACAGTTTGGGTGACAGACTGGAGAGCAGCATCCGCACAGCTAACCACGACTTATTCTTTTCCATTTATGCATTCACCGATTTCTCTATATCCAATGAAATAAAAAACAGGTTTAACAGCGGTGTAACGGTAAGAGGGATCATGGATGAATTTAATATTGGCAACAATGCTTACAACAATCTGATTCCTGCATTGGGCAGTAATGCCATTGTTTTTTCCGGGATAGATCTTTACCATAACAAGACGATGCTGGTAGATCCGTTAAACCCTTTGTCTGATCCGCATGTTTTTACAGGTTCTTTCAACTGGACATCGCAAGGCCAGTTCAGCAACGATGAAAATACAGTGGTGATACATGACGCTTCTATAGCAAACCAATATTACCAGTCACTATGCAAAGACTTTACTGATTTGGGCGGAGCAGCCTGTGCAGCAGCGCCCTGCCCTTCTGGTGCTGTAAGTATTGTAACAAAAGAGAGAGGCAGCAGTTATCAATGGCAGGTAAATACCAATGGTAATTTTACAAACATTACGGACAACAGCAACTATAGCGGCAGCAATAATATGAACCTAACCATTACCAATAGCCCAACAAGCTGGTACGGTTATCAATACCGCTGCATTGTAAATGGTATTACCAGTGACACTACAACTTTATTATTTTCTGCCTATTGGAATGGCAGCACCGATACTGCCTGGGAAAACACGGAAAACTGGAACTGTGGCGTATTACCAGATGCCAACACTGATGTTATTATTAATGACGGTGTGAAATTTTATCCTGTAGTGAACAACTCCACTTCCTGCCGAAGTCTGCGTCTCGGGAAAAACACATTGGCATCTGTAGCTGCTGGTATTACATTACTACTTACCGGAAGATAATTTCCCGGCATGGTTTTGTAACCTTCCATTAAAAAAAATCATGAAATTTTTTGGGATTATCCTGGTAGCTGCAGGTATTCTGATGCTGGTATTTGGCAACGTTAGTTTTACCACAGAAAAAAAAATAGTGGACGTTGGCCCACTGGAAATCAATAAAAAAGAAAAGAAAACCATTGGATGGCCTAACTACGCAGGTATCATTGCCATTGTTGGAGGCGTAGCGGTATTAATTGCCGGCAACCGGAAGAACAATTAAGAAAAGGTATGGATAGTGTAGAATTATTTCCCGTTAACGGCATTTATTTACCCGCCGTGATATAGTTTATACCAGCCTGGAAAGTTTACCGCATATAAATAGAAAAAAAAGATTTAAACCAATTATATGAAAACACTCTTTTTAAAAACTGTTCTTGCATCAACCATTCTTTTTACTGCTTGTGCCGGTTCTAAAGAAAGCCGGAGCATGAAAAGCACCATCAACGGCAAGTGGCACCTTGAAACGATGGCTATTGAAGGTGACAATTCTATCCTTAATGTAAAAGTATTTAACGAGGCTGATAACAAGTGCTTTATTGGCAGCAGCTGGAACTTTATTGGCAATAATGGCAAAGGCAGTTATTCATTGATGGAAAGCAGCAGTGGCTGTGCAATGGTAACCCGTAATATCCGCTGGACTATTTATGAACCAGAAGGTGAAGAGAAAAAATTTCAGTTTAAAAGACTGGATGAAAACAATAATCCATTGGATGAAAACAATGGTTACCGTTTAACTGTCAGTTCACTAACAGACAGCAGTATGCGCCTGGTGTCTCCCATCACGTATAACAACAAACAAGTAAATATCATCTATAATTTTCTAAAAAAATAAACACTTACTTTATGAAACAGGTTTTGAAAAATTATGCATTTATCATTGGAGGACTGGCAATTTTTTGTACCGGTTGTGATACAACAAAAAAAATGAGCAACTCACAAAAAGGTGCAGTGATTGGTGCAACAGGCGGTGCTGTGATCGGCGGCGTGGTGGGCAATAACGTTGGCAAAAAAAGTAATACCGTACTGGGCGCCATAATCGGAGCGGCAGTGGGCGGTGTGGCTGGCGGGGTTATCGGCCGCAAAATGGACAAACAGGCAGAGGCCATTAAAAATGAAGTACCCGGAGCAGAAGTAACCAGGGTGGGCGAAGGCATTAATGTAACTTTTGCTGATAACCCGGATGGTTCCAAAGGGGGTGTGTTCTTTGCCACTAATATGTCAAACATTAATGCCAATTCAAAACTGGCGCTGGATAAACTGGTTCAGATATTCAACAGCTATCCGGAAACCAATATTTTAATTGAAGGACATACAGATGATGTAGGTGATGCCAGCTACAACGAATCACTTTCTCAAAAGAGGGCAGCGTCTGTTGGCGACTACCTGAGAGCGGCTAATATCGCACCATCAAGACTGACCATAAAATGGTACGGTGAAACCCAACCAAAAGTAGAAAATGACAATGATGCCAACAGGGCGGCCAACCGCAGGGTGGAATTTGGAATTACAGCCAATGATAAATTAAAAGAACAAGCTGCATCAGAAGCTGCTTCACAATAAAATATTCAAATAACCAATGTTCAAAAAGCCCCTTAGTGGGCTTTTTGCTTTTGTAAAAAATAGGGTAGCAATATTAAATCAGCTATAGTGTAATGGATCGTTTTTAAAATTTGTCACAATAAAAAAAGACCCTTCCATTTATGTTGACAAAACTAGTTACTACCTTAATTGTATCCAGCATATTGTTCTCCTGCAAGAAACAAGACAATTTCCGCTCTGATCTTGCGGGTTCAGATACCATCGTAAGGATCGGGAATAATTCTGCTTTTGGCTATTACTATGTATTTACCCCCCCCAGCCTTATGCCCACAGCTTCATGTTGCAACAGAGAGTTTACCCGGGTTTTACACAACGGCTTTGGGAACCGTTTTATTTTTCGGCCCGTCCAATGGCTGATTCCTTGTACCAGCTGGCAAGGGACCTGGAGTTAAGTTTTCCTGCCTCATTGGAAACAAACCCGGATAGCGTTTATGGCCACCCTAATGCACATGACCAGGGGTATTTCTATATTGAGAAAATGACAAACAATATCACCCGTTGGTGGATCCTCGATCCACACGTGGAATACATGCCAGCCCACCTGCAGCCATTTGGGCAAAAATTACAGTTGGTAATTAACCGGCTGCAGGATTAAAAAAGGCTTTTTACTTCATCACTTCCGGTATAACATGTCCCACACATCCACTCGGCATTTGTATTTGCAATATGGCAGCAAGCGTAGGTGCTATATCTGTCATATAGGTTTCCCTGTATAATTTGCCGCTTTTAATACCCGTTCCAAAGAACAGTAATGGAATATGTGAATCATAAGGATTCCACAAACCATGCGTAGTGCCTTTACTGGAACCATCAAAATAACCAGGCTTAAAAATAAATTGTACATCACCGCTGCGGCTGGGCGTATAGCCATTGATGATCCTTTCTTTTTGAACCGCCTGCAATGTGGCCTCTGATATTTCGGTTAAATCAACTGCAGTTTGTATATACTCTTCTCTTTTCAATTCGGATATGATGAATTCTTTCAGATCTTCATTATTTCTAAGACTGTCATTTAAATAAACCTGGTAACTGCTTACATGCTCCACCGCTTTTTTAAAACCAAAACCGGTTTCAATTTTCCTGTTCAGGTTTTTCTCCAGCACTTCATCATCAATACCGGCTCCCTGTATCTTATGTTCATTTAAAAAGGCGGGTACATGTGCGGCACCGTGATCTGCTGAAAGAAAAAAGAGATAATTCCCTTTACCAAGCTTTGTATCCAGGTAGGATAAGAAATCAGCAATGTCTTTATCAAGACGCAAATAGGTATCTTCTGCCTCCATCGAATTTGGCCCAAAAGAATGACCTACATAATCAGTGGATGAAATACTAACGGTTAAAAAATCAGGCACGGTGTTTTTTCCGAGGGATTCATTTTCTATAGCCGCTTTTGCAAAATCAAATGTGTAGGTATTGGCAAAAGGGGTTGTTTTAAAAGCATCAAACCTGTCTTTTGTTATGGTATTTAGTTTGTGCGGAAAGGTTACTGTTTCCAAACCTTTAATGGGCCACTCGTAAGGTTTATTATCTATTGAACTGGCTGTATATTTATTTTCGGGCAACAACAACCTCCATTCCCCTCCCATGTATTTATCCGGGTAGCCTTTATCATTAAAAGCGTTTACCCATTGTGGTAAGGCCTCCATATAATGTGTGCTGCTGATCCATTTACCCACTTTATCATCGTACCAGTAAGCAGCATTAGCGCTGTGACCGGCTGGTAGTATCGCACCACGATCTTTCAATGCAATGCCTATCACCTTGCTTTTAAAATTATTACTCAGTCTTAATTCATCTGCAATGGAAGTGGTCCACATATTTCTCGGGCTCATCTTGCCCGCCTTGCTGCTGCTGCCAACAGCATTCACCATACTGTCATCCGTACAATAAACATATTTTCCATTCAGCCTGCTGTACCAGCCATTGCTAACGATACCATGTATGGCAGGCACGCTTCCGGTGTATACACAGGTATGGCCCGGTGCTGTATAGGTGGGTGTATAGGGTATCATCGTATTCTCACAACTAAAACCATCTTTCAACAGGCGCTTAAACCCCTTATCACTATAAAGATCACTATAACGGTATAGATAATCCCAACGCATCTGGTCAATCACCAGTCCGACTACCAGTTTAGGCTTTACTGTTAGGGGTTTGGCGTTTACAGTTTGGGCCGTTGCTGTGTTTAGAACAAAACAAAAGGTTACAAGAAATAACAGGCACTGTTTTACCATACTTCAATTTTTTACAAATATAGCCGCTGTTTTGTGGAATATCTGTTGATTGATGCATTACGGGAATGTTACCCATTTAAAGGCAAAAACTTACTTTTGCGGAAATTAGATATGGATTATTATGATTTGATGATTGGTATGATTAGCGTCCGTTCAATCATGCACATCCTGTAAAGCCAGAAAACCCTTATTAAATCATACATCACAAATATTAAATATATATGGACGTTTTTGAAAAGCTGGTAAAAGACGGTGGCCCATTAGGCAAGCACATGGACAGGGCGCATGGTTATTTTGCGTTTCCAAAATTAGAAGGCGAACTGGGACCAAGAATGCAGTTTAGAGGAAAAGAAATGATCGTTTGGAGTTTGAACAATTATTTAGGCCTGGTGAATCATCCTGAAGTAAGAAAAGCGGATACGGAAGCAGCTGCAAAATACGGCATGGGCAACCCTATGGGAGCCCGGATGATGAGTGGCAATACGGCCAACCATGAGGAGTTGGAAAAAGTGATCAGCAAATTTGTGAGCCGTGAGGATACCATGCTGCTGAATTTTGGTTACCAGGGTATCATGAGTTGTATTGATGCATTGGTGAACCGCCGGGATGTGATTGTGTATGATGCAGAAGCACATGCCTGTATTGTGGATGGCATCCGCCTGCACATGGGTTATACTTACGCTTTTAAACATAATAATATTGAAGATTTTGAAAAGCAATTGCAGCGTGCAGAAAAGATGATCGAGAAAACCGGCGGCGGTATTTTGGTTATCACAGAAGGCGTGTTTGGCATGGATGGTGAACAGGGCATATTAAGAGAGATCGTAGCATTAAAAGAAAAATACCAGTTTAGAATATTGATAGATGATGCACATGGTTTTGGATATATGGGTCCAACTGGTGCCGGGGCAGATGAAGCACAAGGTTGCCAGGACGGCATCGATCTTTACTTCAGCACTTTTGTAAAAAGCATGGGCAGTATTGGTGCTTTTATCAGCGGTCCCAAAGCAGTGTTGAAATATTTACGTTACAATACCCGCTCTCAAATTTTTGCCAAAAGTCTTCCGTTAATGATCGTGGACGGGATGCTGAAACGCATGGAAATGGTGATCAGTATGCCTGAGCTAAGAGAAAAGCTATGGCACAATGTAAACCGCCTGCAAAAAGGATTAAAAGAAAGAGGTTTTGATATTGGTGACACCAACTCTCCTGTTACGCCCATTTATATGAAAGGTGATGTGCCGGAAGCCACTCAAATGGTGATGGACCTGAGAGAAAACTATCATGTTTTTTGCTCCATTGTTGTATATCCTGTAATTCCTAAAGGAGATATTATTTACAGGATCATTCCTACTGCTGCTCACAGCGATGAGGACATTGATCTCACATTAAAAGCATTTGAAGAAACCAAGAAGAAGTTAGACGCTGGTTTATACAAAGCTGCTGATATTCCTAATATGGCGGAAGTGATCTAGGGCCGGGGCGCTCAAAGCGACCTGAACCCTATAGATGAACCGTGATTAATGGTCATAGTTTCCTAAGATTTCCGAAGTTTTAAAAACTTCGGAAATCTTAACGTCCGTTCATTCGGCCAACCAGTCAGTTAAAAAAGCTGCCTTTTGTTTTATCTAATACATCTTTTAACAGTAAAAAATTAGTTTCTGTGGGTGCCAGGTTGATAAACTTGTCAACGATCTCTGCATTTTTATAAATGATAAAAGTGTTTTCAACAGCTGGATTTATTTTATTCAGGAAAGCTTCTGTTTCTTTATCATCAAATGACGGCACATAGGTTAATGCCACATGTTTTAGTTGAAGACTGTCCCCTATTGCTGCCAGTTGCTGCATACATTTGTTCTTATCAGCTGATTTTTCATCAGCATACACCAGGTACACTTTCAAATACCTGCTTCTTTCAGTACTTTCTTTATCTAAAAAAATCAGCCACTGTTTAATGTCTATCCAATTGCTGTTAGCACCTGTAAAATAAACGACGCCGTGATAGCGGCCATACTTGCAAACGGGACAGGCCCTCGATCCTTTGTCTGGTCCATATGCATGATAGGGCGTAAAAGAAGGCTGGTCTTCTCCAATAAAAAGCCCCGATTGCCTGGCTGTTTTATTGTCAACTGGGTATCCGGGAATATTCAAACCCAGCACTATATTGTGTTCGCCGATCTGCAAACTGTCTTTTTGGATCATTCGCAAAATCCCCCGCCCTCCCCTGTTTTCCATCCTGCTTTTTTTCACAGTTGTCAGCAGTTTATCATCATCAAAAACCAGGTCGTCAATATAATAATTCATTTTTCCATAAGGGTCGTTGATGGTTAAATGAATATGTGCCGGTTCATCTCCGGTGGGATACACGCCGGGCCGAACGGTGTAAATAGCATACCGGCCAGCACTGTCTGTTTTTACCCAGCCCCTTATGTAACCATGAGTCTGTCCCTTGCCATTTGGTGGCAGGCTTCTTGCCTCTGTTTCAATATGCAGGTATTTGCCATTGATATTGGTATGATAATAATATAATATCACACCCGGCGCCGGCGTTCTGCCATCGTTTTTAAAAACAGTTCCTGTTACCATCATTTTTATACCATCCTGTTTCCAACCAGCACTGGTATCAGCAGCAGCTATTTGGGCAGGCATTCCGTACCCGGCGGCAACTGCCTGGTCTAAATCCGGTGTTTCTGTTTTACCAGTTTTTGCATTTTGCCCATGACAACAGGTGAGAAAAACAGGTAACCCAAACGAGCATACGATCAAGCGGAGCGTTTTCATTGTGTTAGAAATTTTCCTCGAAATTCGAAAGACAGCGCAGGGTTCACAAATGAAATGTGGTGAAAGGAGGTTATTTTAACGTAACATGATGACACTGATTGAATCGTTCTTTAAAATTACGGGCATAATTGCGGCTTACCCTTAATATGGTTCCATCTTCCATTGTAGTATCATAATCTCCATTTAACCTGGAGGTGAATTCTGTTACATGATTGATATTAACAATACTGGACTTGTGGATGCGTACAAATTCATTTGAGGGCAATTTTTCACCCATTGCTTTTAACGTATCTGTAACCAGGTATTTTTTATTTCGGTGACACACGCTGATATAAGGCGCACATGCCGTAAAAAAACTCACTTCTGAAACGGCAATATTGAAATGCCTGTTGTTGTCAGCGATGGTCAAAGTTTTGATAAATACCCTCTCTTTCTCTTCCAGCTCTATACCGGGTAAGTTCATTTCACCAGGTGGTGATGGTTCTTTTGATTTGTACAATATAAATACTGCCAGCGGAACGGTATAAAGTAGTATTACCTGATACAGGTGTTCAGACAAAGTGTAGTTCCAGGTTTGACTGAAAACAAATGTGTGGTCTAAAAATAAAAATGACAGCAATAGCACCAGCAGTGGAAAAGAGACCAAGTGAAAAACAATGGGCAGTATCACTGCCAACAGCCCATTGGTTAACGTGTTTCTATAACTGCTGTTGGCAAACATGTACTGAAAATATCCAAACGGAATAAAAAGCCACCAGAAACAGCTGAATACAAACGATTCGGAAAAGTAAAAAGAGAAATGATTGATACTGGCTTCAATAATATCCTGCACTATTATTAATGCAATAAACAACCCTGCAGCCGATAATGCCAGTATTCGTTTATTTCCTGTAAGTTTTTCAATAAATGACTTAGCAGACATCGGCATATCAATAGTTTTACTGAGCTGAAAAAATATGATGGCAAAGCTGAAAAGCCGGTTCGTTCCTGGGTTTAAAAGTAATACGTTGATTTATATAAAGAATTAAAAAGTTTCTAACAACAGGATCAAGCAGGAAGTTAAGACTGCAGAACAGCTGCCTGATCAATGAGCTTTACATCACCAGTAAAAATCTGCATACCATTTTTAAGTTTTGCACCATTTATCATTTTCCTCGTCCGGTATTAAATTCCTTCCCTACATTTAGCGATAAAATTATTTCTAATGAAACCGATACTAACGATTGCTGTCATTTGTACAGGTCTCTTTGCCTGCAATAACAAATCAGCTGAAACCACCAGCAAACCAGACATTCTTTCCAGCAACATCGACTCCACCATTAAACCCGGAGACGATTTTTTTATGTACGCCAATGGCGGGTGGATAAAAAAGAATCCCATACCCGGCTCAGAAAGCGGCTGGGGAATCGGCAACCTGGTACTGGAGGAAAACTATATCCGCCTCAAAAAAATTAATGAAGATGCAGCCGCAGCTAAAGCTGCAGAAGGCACCACCACGCAAAAGATCGGCGACTTCTGGACAAGCGCCATGGACTCCGCTGCCATTGACAAAGCAGGCCTCTCTCCTCTTCAGCCCGACCTGGACAGGATCAATGCAGTTCAAAACCCTGCTGAGTTGATAAAAGTGGCTGCTGAATTAAAAAGAAAAGGTGTTGCTTGTCTCTTTGGTGATTACGTGGCACAGGATGATATGAACAGTGAGGTGATGGCCTATGTTTTATCACAAGGCGGTTTGGGTATGCCTAACCGTGAGTATTATTATAATACAGATGAAAGAACAAAAAATGTGCAGGCTGCCTATAAAGACTACCTGCTAAAAACATTTAAACAATTAGGCAATGATGATGCTGCTGCACAAAAAAATGTTGCAGCTGTGTATGCGCTGGAAGAAAAACTGGCCAAAGCCAGCCGCAAACTGGCCGACCTGCGTGACCCCTATAAGAACTACAATAAAATGAGCATTGACGGGCTCACAAAAATTGCCCCTGCTATCAACTGGAAAGACTTTATAACAACCAGCGGCATCACAAAACTGGATTCAGTAATTGTAGGGCAACCTGAATTTTACACTGCCCTGAGTAAAGAAATAAAATCAACAGCAATAGAAGACTGGAAAAATTATTTACGCTTTCATTTGGTAAGAAGTTATTCCGGCTATCTCGATAAAACTTCTGTTGACAATGCCTTTGAATACCGCAAAACCCTCACGGGAGCCACAGAACAAAGGCCAAGATGGAAAAGAGTGCTGGATGCAGAGGAAGATGCCATGGGTGAAGCATTGGGGCAATTGTTTGTAAAAGAATATTTTAATGAAACTGCCAAAAAACGTTACAGTGACCTGGTGGAGGCGATTCGTGAAGCGTTGAAAGACAGGATCAACAAACTGGCCTGGATGGGCGACAGTACCAAACAAAAAGCCTATGCGAAACTCGCTTCTATTGCAAAAAAAGTGGGCTATCCTGACAAATGGAAAGACTTCAGCGCCTTAAAAATAGATAAAGGCCCCTTTGTGTTAAACATGCAGCGTGCCAACGAATGGTGGACAAATCATTACAACAACAAATTGGGCAAACCAGTGAACAGGGACGAATGGGAGATGACACCACAAACTTATAATGCTTACTATAATCCAAGCAATAATGAAATCGTATTACCCGCCGGCATGTTCTCGGTACCGGGAATGAAAGATGAAGATATTGACGATGCCTTTGTATATGGCTATGCAGCTGCTTCCACCATCGGGCATGAAATAACCCATGGCTTTGATGACCAGGGAAGGCAATATGATGCCAAAGGAAATTTGACCGACTGGTGGACTAAAAGAGATGGAGAAGAATTTAAACAAAGAGCAAAAGCCATCATACAACAATTCAATGAATATGTTCCCGTAGACAGCCTGCATATCAATGGTGAAGCAACCCAGGGAGAAAACATCGCTGACCTTGGTGGTTTGCTTTTGGGAATTGATGCGTTCAAAAAAACAGAGGCCTATAAGAAGAATGAAAAACTGCATGGCTTTACCCCGATGCAGCGTTATTTTTTAGGTTACGCTTACAGCTGGATGTATCAAATTAAGAAAGAGCGGCTAAGCAACCTCGTGATCACTGATGTACACTCTCCTGCTAAGGAAAGAGTGAACGGACCGGTAGTGAACATCCCCGAATTTTATGAAGCTTTTGGTATCAAACCCGGAGATAAAATGTACCGGGCAGACAGCCTCCGGGTGAATATCTGGTAGGAATAGATTGAGACTTTATTTATTTATCAGGATGGATGAAAGAAGATTTTCATCCATCCTTTTTTTATACATTACCTCATATCAATTTGTTTATCCTGAAAATATTAACCTCATTTCCATTATATACTGTTTGAAAATCCTTATACATTCCCAATTTAAGTGCTACTTTTTCAGAAGGCAAATTGGTTATACTGATAATTGAAATGAGTGATGCAGCATAATCATTTGCAAATGCAATATCCCTGCATTTGAGGGCGGCTTCGGTTGCATAGCCTTTATTCCAGTATGCCGGCAATAAGGAGTAAGCAATCTCCATTGCTGTTTTCCCATTCACTTCCTGTATCAATAATCCGCCATGTCCAACCAATTTACCAGATGATCTTTCAATCAATGCATTCATACCTCCCAGGTCATTCTCATACCGCCACTGTTGTTTTGCATACCATTTATGACATTCTTCATCAGGGGTGCTCTTTTCACTTTTCCAATACAAAGAAGTAATGGGATCTCTATGAAATTCCAGCCAGGCTGCAAAATCATTTTCATTCACTGTTCTGAAATCAAGTCTTTCCGTCTTTTCACCTGCTAATAAATATTTCATGCTGCAATGCTAACAAAAAATATTTTCCGGGCATTTATGCAATCGCTTTTCTTTTTTCATCCTTAACCAAACAACAAAACTTATGAAGCGATTATCAATTACCGTTATGTTTTTCTTAACATTCTCCACTGTTATATTTTCGCAGGATACTGCCCGTACCGATGCAGCATTATCAGCAGCCACTGTTTATTTTGGCGCCGGCGCTGAACTCACACAAAACGCAAAAGTGACCGCAGGCACCGAAACAAAGATCATTGTGATCAATAAACTGAGTACCAATATTGATATCAACAGCCTGCAGATCAATTTGCCGGAGCATGCAGCATTGCTGTCGCAGCATTACACGGTGTTTACACCTACGGTGCCAGTTGTGATAAGTCCGATGATAAAAAAATGGCAGGACAGTATTAAGCTCATCCAGAAAGAAGAAAGCCGCAACCGCAGCAGGTCGGCCATACAACAGGATATTTTAGACAAGACAAATAAACTGATAGAACTGGTGATCACCAATCGTAAAAATGAACAGATCACCAGTGAAGAAGCGTTGAAACTGATCAATGCCAACAATGAAAAAATTGAAAAGATAAAATCATTATTGTTTGAATTGTCATTGGCATACGCAGAACTGGAAGAAAAGATTGCAGCATTGCAAACTAAGATCAATGAAGAACAATACAAACCTGCGAAACCAGTAAAATCCTTTGGTCAGTTGACACTACAGGTGATCTGCAGTAAGGCGGGAGAAATTCCCATCTCCTTAAGCTACTATACCAGTGCAGCGGGCTTTACGCCATTGTATGATGTACGGGTGAATTCTAAAACAAACGAGATAAGGTTGGTATACAAAGCCTCTATCACGCAATCAACCGGCATCGACTGGAAACAAACCAAACTCACCTTGAGTACGGCTACACCAACCTGGAGCAGTACCGCACCGTTGCTTACACCCTGGTATTTGCAGCAATACACACAACCATTGTATAAGCAACTTCAACCGGTGGTAAACAATTACTATATGAACTCGATACAATCGGTGGCAACGGATAATGATGCCTTTAAGAAAAAACTGGAAGGAAAGGCTGCAGGTGTACAAGTGGGTGATGTTGACCCCTCCACGCTGCAACGCTTCACTACACTCACAGAAAGCCAGTTGAACACCAATTTTGAAATTGACTTGCCTTATAATATTGAAAGCGACGGGCTGGTACATAGTGTCACTATCAAAGAAGAAAAAATAAACGCCACGCTAAAAAGTTATGCAGTGCCCAAACTGGACAAGGATGCCTACCTGCTGGCAGAAATAAGCGACTGGCAACGGCTTGACCTTCTGCCCGGCACTGCCAATATCATCATGGATGGCACTTACTTAGGCAAATCGCTGATAGATCCTAACAGTACCGCCGACACGCTTAACTTATCGCTTGGAAAAGATAAAAGGGTTGCTATCAAAAGATCACTGGTGAAAGATTATACCAGTACCAAAACAAGCGGCAATACCACCAAACAGATCTTTACCTATGAACTTACGGTGAAGAACAACAAAACAACCGATATTGAAATATTGATCAAAGACCAGTACCCCATCAGTACCATCAAAGATGTATCGGTAACATTGGATGAAAGCCAAGATGCCATGATCAACACCGACAATGGCGTACTCACCTGGAAAATGACTGTGAAGTCGGGAGAAAACAAGAAAAAACGGTTTACTTATACGGTGAAGTACCCTAAGGAATTGAAGATTGGGAATTTGTAAGCGGCTTTTAACAAGCACAGAGCATCGGTATTCAGAATTCTGACACAAAACAACAGGTATGGCTTTCCCATACCTGTTTTTACTATTTTTGCCGCATGAGCATTGTAAGTACCATACAGCAAACGGTTATAAGCAGTTTATCCGCATTATACAACCTGCCCTTTACAGAAAAAGATTTCCAGGTAAACCAAACCAAACCAGAATTTGAGGGGGATTATACTGTTGTATTGTTTTCTTTGGTAAAGTCTTTAAAACTATCGCCTGATGCTATTGGTACTGCGTTGGGAAACGATCTCGTATCCAAAAATGCTGAACGCTTTACCGGTTTCAATATCATCAAAGGGTTTTTAAATCTCTCCATTGCCGACAGCTACTGGACAGACCTGCTGCAAAAAAACTATAATGATATCTGCTACGGCAAAAAACCAATGAATGGCAAAAAAGTGATGGTTGAATATTCTTCACCTAATACCAATAAGCCTTTGCACCTCGGCCATTTAAGAAATAATTTTTTAGGATGGAGTGTGAGTGAAATTTTGAAAGCCAATGGATATGAAGTGATCAAAAGCGCCATTGTAAATGACAGGGGTATCCATATTTGTAAGAGTATGATCGCCTGGCAGCTGTTTGCCAGTGGACAAACACCAGCAAGCACCGGCACCAAAGGCGACCACTTTGTAGGCAAGTATTATGTTCAATTTAATGATGAATATAAAAGGCAGGCAGATGAATTGATCGCTGCCGGCAAAACAAAAGAAGAAGCAGAAAAAGAAGCGCCCATCATGAAAGCCACCCAACAGATGCTGCTGGATTGGGAAGCTGGCAAACCGGAAGTGATTGAATTATGGAAAACCATGAACCAATGGGTGTATAGTGGTTTTGATGCCACCTATAAAAGGATCGGCAGCGATTTCGACATCACCTATTATGAAAGCAATACTTATTTGCTGGGCAAAAAAATTGTACAGGATGGTTTGGATAAAAATGTATTCTTTAAAAAAGAGGATAACAGTATCTGGATAGACCTGACTGCTGACGGACTGGATGAAAAAATTGTGCAGCGTAAAGACGGTACATCAGTTTATATCACACAGGATATTGGCCTGGCAGAACAGAAATATGAGCAGTACCATATTGACCAAAGCATTTATGTAATTGGTAACGAGCAGGACTACCACATGAAAGTGCTGAAACTGATTTGCCAGAAACTGGGCATCGGTAATGCAGCAGGCATATATCATTTAAGTTATGGTATGGTGGAATTGACCAGTGGCAAAATGAAAAGCCGGGAAGGAACGGTGGTGGATGCAGATGACCTCGTGGATGAAATGGTGGCCACCTCCCGGCAGCATACAGAAGAGCTGGGAAAAGTTAAAGACTTTACCGAGGTGGAACTAACAGAGTTGTTTGATACACTGGCATTGGGTGCGATGAAGTTTTATTTGTTAAGAGTTGACCCTAAAAAGACAATGGTTTTCAATCCGCAGGACAGCATCGATTTCCATGGCTTTACGGGACCATTTGTTCAATACACGCATGCAAGGATCAAAAGTATTTTAAGAAAAGCAGGTGAGTGGTCAATGGCGAATGAGCAATGGACAGCTTTGCTTCCGTTGGAAAAAGCAGTGATCGTGATGGCAGAACAATACCCCACCATCATTGAACAAGCCTGCCGTGAAAACAATCCCTCAGTAATTGCTAACTACATTTTTCAATTAGCGCAAACATTCAATTCATTTTATACGGAGCATTCTGTTGCCAATGCAGAAACAGAAGAAAAGAAAAAACTGCGTTTGCAATTAGCTACTATGACAGCGACCATTTTAAAAAGCGGGATGGAATTGCTGGGAATAAAAGTACCGGAAAGAATGTAAAAAACGGTGGGTCGCCCCCTCAGGGCGGCTCACCGTGACGCATAGAGTTTTTAGGGGGTGAGCCGCCCTGAGGGGGCGACCCACCAATGGTACTTACTCTGCTTTAAAATCAATACTGTTACCCTCCCCTTCTCCTGGCTTTTTCTCAGTAGTGATCCTGTCCGTAGAAATACCGCTTTGCTCAATCAGGTATTCAGTAATGGTGAGCAGGCGCTTATCAGAAACCCTTTGCTTTGGATCGTTTTGTGCAGGGTATGCAGTCACCGTTAATTTTAATTCCGGGTTATCTTTTAACTTACTTGCAATAGAATCCAGCAGTGCCTTTGTATCCTTTGAAAGCGACACTGAATTATTTTTGAAATTTACTGAGGGCAGCAACAGGTTCGGTTTATGATCACACAATAACCCCCAAAGTTCTCTCAAACAACATTTCTTCGGCGCCAGTACAATCTCATAAATCGCATTATCCATCACAGGGTGATAACTTCTTACCACGGGCATCAGGGTATCATAACTAAAAAACAAACTGTGTGGAATGAGGGCAGCCGTTTGTAAGGTGATAGAAAACAAACCATCGCTGTTGGTATATACATCGGATGCAACAGACGAAGTTATTTTTGCATTGGCAATGGGCTTGCCATTGATATCTTTCACAATACCGGAAATGATCGTATCAACTGGTGTTGTATTGTGATGAGCAGATGTCAACCGTCCGGCGTGCGAATGAAAACTGGTAAGCAGTATCAAAGCCATTGCGATACATGGGATACGATAAAAAATAGAGAAGGAATGTTGTTTGAAGCGTCTTTGTTTTTGGGCAGTCATATACTTTTCGTTTAATGATGAATACCGGAATACCCGGTATGATCATTAACTGCCGCAGAAGAACTTTTGGTTGGGTAGAATAATTTATTACAGCATTTTCTGCAATGCTTCTTTAAATGAAATTGGTTGATAACCTAAATCCTGTTTTGCTTTATCAATAACAAAACCAGTTTTTAGCGGCCGCTGCGCTGGTTGTGTAAACGTATCAGCATTCACCTCGGTCATCAGTGATTTGTCCAGGTGCAGATAGTCGGCCACTGCGGTGGCCATATCAAAAGGACTCATGCCCTCCTCACCCGAAATATGATAGATGCCGGTCGCATTTTTTTCTATCACTAAAACAATTCCTTTGGCAAGATCTTCCACATAAGTGGGCGTACGCCATTGATCGCTCACTACTTTAATGGGTTGATGCTGCTCCAGGTTTTCTTTTGCCCAGCTTACCATATTGCTGCGGTTGCCCACCAGGATATTTCCATATACCAGCACTGTTCGTACGATCGCCCATGACAATGTACTTTCCATCACAGATTTTTCTGCCGCTAATTTGCTGCTGCCATAATAGTTTACCGGGTTGGGTGTATCAGTTTCTTTATAAGGTCCAGCTGTACCATCAAAAACAAAATCGGTTGACACATAAATAAATTTTGCCTGGATCATTTCTGCAGCACTCACTAAAAACCGGGTGGCTGTCACATTTATATTCCAGCATTCCACAGGGTTCAATTCGCATGGATCTGGTTGCGTCATAGCGGCTGCATGAATAATGATACCCGGTTGGTGATGCAATAAAAATTCATTTACAGCCATGCCATCTGTAATATCCAGTGAATAATAATTGTACCGTTCATTTGCAGCAAATGAAAGCCGGTTGCTTCCTCTTCCCGTGGCCACAATAACATGATCCGTTGTTTCCAGCAGCATTTTTGTTAAATGTTGTCCCAGCAGGCCATTGGAACCAGTCACTAAAATTTTCATGCCGTAAATATAAACCACATAATTCTTACATTCGCCTTGCTCAAAAACCATTATCATGTTTAAAAGAATTTTCTGCCTGCTGCTGCTGGCACCTTTATTTGCTGCTGCACAAAATGTAATGACACCCGAACTCCTTTGGAAACTTGGCCGTATTAGCGGGCAGGGTATTTCAACAGACGGAAAATACATTGTGTATTCCGTGAGCACACCCAATGCGGATGAAAACAAAAGCAGCAGCAAAACCTACATGATACCTGTAGAAGGTGGTACGCCAGTGGAAGTAACTGATAAGGAAAGCCTGCTGGGCAATAAAAATATTTCTCCCGATAGAAAATATTTACTTACCCATAAAGAAGTAAAGATCAAAAATATCCTTGGTACCGATCTTCATCCTGATCTGCCGAAAAGCAATGCTTATGTTTTTGACAACCTCAACAACCGCCATTGGGATAAATGGGAAGACGGTGCCTTTGATCATGTATTTGTATCTCCGGTGGATAAAAAAGAAGAAGCAAAAGATATTATGCCGGGTGAGGCTTATGATTGTCCGACCAAACCATTTGGCGGCGATGGCGACTACCTGTGGCGCCCCGACAGCAAGAGCATTATCTATGTTACCAAAAAGAAATATGGTAAAGACTATGCCGTAAGCACCAACACCGATCTGTTTGAATACAATATCGAAACCGGCATCACCAGTAACCTAACGGAAACCAATAAGGGATATGATGTATCCCCTGCCATCAGCAGCAACGGCACACTGGCATGGCTGCGGATGAAAAGAGATGGCTTTGAAAGTGATAAGCAAGATATTGTTGCATCCACTGGTCTTGGTACCGTAAACCTCACCGGCCACGATGACCGTATACATGTAATGGGTTTTAAATGGAGCAATGATGGAAAACACATTTATTTCTGGGCACCCATTAATGGCACTATTCAATTATTTGAAGTGGATTATACCGGCGCTACAAAGAAATTACCGTCTATACGACAAATAACAAAAGGTGATTTTGATGTGAACGGAATTACAGGGCAAACTGGTAATATTTTAATTGTATCAAGAGTTGACATGAATCATGCAACAGAATTATATTCGGTGGATATCAGCAGTGGTGATATGAAACAACTGACACATGTAAACGACGATGTATACAACAGCATCGGTCTTTGTAAAACAGAACGCCGCTGGGTTACCACCACCGACAATAAAAAAATGCTGGTATGGGTGATCTACCCGCCCAATTTTGATGCATCGAAGAAATATCCCACACTCTTATATTGCCAGGGCGGTCCGCAATCGCCGTTAACCCAGATGTATTCTTTCCGCTGGAATTTCCAGTTGATCGCTTCGCAGGGATATATTGTGGTGGCACCCAACAGAAGAGGTATGCCTGGCTATGGCACACAATGGAACGATGCCATCAGCAAAGACCACGGCGGACAACCGATGAAAGATTATTTAAGCGCTATAGATGCCGTAAGCAAAGAAACATTTGTTGACAAGAACAGGCGGGGATGCGTGGGCCCAAGTTATGGTGGCTACAGTGTGTTTATGCTGGCGGGTATGCACAACAATCGTTTTAAAACATTTTTTGCGCATGATGGGGTGTTTGACAAACGCAGCATGTATGGTACTACGGAAGAATTATTTTTTGTGGATTGGGATTGGGATGGTGCTTACTGGACACCCAAAAATTCGGCACCTCAAAGCAAGTACAATTTGCAAAACCCCATTACACATATTGCAAAATGGAATACGCCGATCATGATCGTACAAGGTGGTAAGGATTACCGGGTTCCTATTGAGCAGGGTTTGCAGGCATTCCAGGCGGCGCAGTTAAGAGGCATTAAGAGTAAGCTGCTGTATTTGCCTGATGAAAACCATTGGGTACTCTCACCGCAAAATGCGTTGGTATGGCAAAGAGAATTTTTTAAATGGTTGGGGGAGACGTTGCCGGAGAGGAAGTAAGGAATTGGGTATTATTTATTTGGTTTTTGGCATTCAGGTGTTGAGCGTGTAAGTGTGATACAAAAGTTGATAATATTTTCAATATGCGATAAGTGCGGAAAGAAATGTAATGGTTAACAAACATTTAAAAACTTTCTCTTGAAATTATTCCTTCTGATTGTTTTGTCTGTGACTATTAAAGGATGTATGCATTCTGAGAAAGTGTTCGAGAATATTACTGGCGGATATGAAATAAAGAATAGCCAGGATAGTATTGCTCCAGTATATCCGTATCGCCTTATCCAAGACAAACAAACTCAAATGTTGTTTCTCTATGAATATTATTACATCAGCAGACTTTACACTGCTTTCAACGAAAGTAGTTTAAGTGAAAAACCAGAAAAATTACCCATTTACAGAATAACGACAACTGCGTGGAGAGGTCTTCCTTACATAATATCTATCACACCAGAATATATCTTTATTAAGGAAGGTTCACAAAACCAATGGATCAATATTGACAAAGAACTTCTTGAAGAAGACTGGCGAAATGCAATAGATTTTTTAGAAAGGGGCAATAAGCTTAGTGATCCAAGGTACACTGTGGGTAAATACAAAGTAATCGATTCGCTTCTAAAACTTCATTCTCATTGGAAAGAAACTGAGATATATGAATTTTTGTTAGCCAGGGCAACCGTAAATTCAGACAACAATGAATTTACCTATCGTTCAACCGTTCAAGAAAACTCGGCAAAGGATTTCAACCTGCTTACTCAGTCATTAATAGAAGCAAGGTATTGGCAGACTTCGATTGAAGATCCCTGCGAATACATTGACACTGATGGAATATCTTTTGTTCTTGAGGCAAATATTGGAGGCAAGTATAACTACGTTAGTCTTTTAAACTGCAGCGACAAACCTGCATCGGCTCTAAGGGAAGTATGTGCTAAAATTATTAAGCAAATTGGCCTAGACGAAAAAATCATCCTGATATACAAGTGATAAACGTATACTATCCAAAGTATTGGCAAAAGCTGTTATGTCTGTAATCCAATTAGCGGTTTTCGCTGATTAGCAATTGATAAAGATTGTATAACAATCGCCTAATTTGTGCTTCTTTTTCCCAGGTACACAGCCCACTTTCTTATGTCCTCCTATTCCTCCCTTTCCCATACATTTGTAACACATCATAACTGCCATATATGAACATCGAAAAAAATAAAAACGAAGACGCTATGAAATTGGCCTGGAGCCAGGTACGCCAGCGGCTGGAAAAGATCTATGAAGGGGGCGGAAAAAAATCAATCGACAAACAAAGAGAAAGAAACAAACTCACCGCAAGAGAGCGGATTGAATACTTATGCGATAAAGGCACTGCGTTTACCGAGATCGGTGCTTTTGCCGGCTATGAAATGTATGCGGCAGAAGGCGGTTGTCCGGCAGGCGGCACGGTTAGTGGCATCGGGTATATAAGTGGCAGGCAATGTGTAATTGTTGCCAATGATCAAACTGTAAAGGCTGGTGCCTGGTTTCCCATCACTGGTAAAAAGAACCTGAGGATGCAGGAGATCGCCATGGAAAATCACCTGCCCATTATTTACCTCGTCGATAGTGCAGGTGTTTATCTTCCTATGCAGGATGAGATATTTCCCGACAAGGAACATTTTGGCCGCATCTTCAGAAACAACGCCAAAATGAGCGCCATGGGCATTTCACAAATTGCAGCGGTGATGGGTGCCTGTGTGGCGGGCGGTGCTTACCTGCCCATCATGAGCGATGAAACCTTAATGGTGGAAGGCAATGGCTCTATCTATTTAGCCGGACCCTACCTGGTAAAAGCGGCCATTGGTGAGGATGTGGATAGCGAAACACTCGGCGGGGCAGAAACACACAATGCCATCAGCGGTATTGCGGATTACAAATTTGACAATGAAAAGGATTGTCTCGACCAGGTAAAAAGGATCATGAGTAAATTGGGCAGGAAGGAAAAGGCAGGATTCGATAGAATCGAAAGCAAAGCACCTGAAAAACCAACAGAAGAAATTTATACCATTCAAACAGAAGGCAATTCCAGGCCCTATGATATGCTGGATATTATCAAGTGCATCGTAGACAAAGACAGTTTTGATGAATTTAAAGAAGAATATGGTAAGACCATCGTGTGCGGTTATGGCCGGGTAGATGGATGGGCAGTGGGTATCGTTGCCAACCAGCGCCTGATCGTAAAAAGTAAAAAAGGTGAAATGCAGTTGGGCGGCGTGATCTACAATGACAGTGCCGATAAAGCCGCCCGTTTTATCATGAACTGCAACCAAAAGAAAATTCCCCTGGTGTTTTTGCAGGATGTCACCGGGTTTATGGTGGGTAGCCGCAGCGAACACAGTGGTATTATTAAGGATGGAGCCAAATTGGTAAATGCGGTGGCCAACTCTGTGGTGCCTAAAATAACCATCATAGTTGGTAACAGTTTTGGGGCGGGCAATTATGCCATGTGCGGTAAGGCTTACGACCCCCGCTTTATCTATGCATGGCCTTCTGCAAAAATTGCAGTAATGGGCGGTGAACAGGCCGCTAAAACCCTGTTGCAAATTCAAGTGGCATCTTTAAAAGCCAAAGGCCAGGTGATCACTACAGAAGAAGAGGAAAAATTGTTGAAAACGATCAATGACCGCTACAGCAGTCAAACTACAGCTTACTACGCTGCCGCACGTTTGTGGGTAGATGCTATCATAGATCCGGCTGATACAAGAAAATTAATATCGGAGGGAATTGCCGCAAGCAACCACAACAAAATAATGGACGATTTCAAAACCGGGGTGTTCCAGGTGTGATAATTTCAAAAATATTTTGAAAGCCCCGCTAAAAGAGCATCTTTATCAAAAAAATCCTAATTTCACGCCCTTATAATTATGCGGTAAGCATATAACCAGAACAAAACATTTATGAGTAATAAAATTCTACGCAACTTACTGGCGTGTTTAGGATTGTCTGCTGTTTTATTCCAATCCTGTAAAGATGACAGCAAATTAACTGTTCCCGTACCCCCTGCTGATGCTTCCTTTTCTGAAAGTTTCGACGATTTTGGCCAGGCCCTGGAAAAAGGCTGGGTAAATATAAACAAGAGCTTTCCTTTAGGCCCAATATTGTATGATGTGGCAGAGGCACCCAATTTTGGTTCACCCAATTACGTATCTATTTATTATCCTAAATGGGAGCAGGCACAATTAACGCTTGACCCTGCTCAATTTCCGACAGCACCTTATCCAAACCGTATCTGGAAAGAAGCTTATCAATCTTTTACAGCGGCTAACGGTTATGCAGCCACCAGCCAGGCCAATTCCCTTGTTTGGTCATCTGGTCACACGGTAAATTCCTGGTTGGTTTCACCACAGCTAAATATTAAAAACGGAGATAAAATTTCTTTTTATACTTATTCAAATGGCGATGCTTCTTTGGAGTTGTACATTAACCCTAAAGGCACAACCAATGTGGGCGATGGAGATGTTGCCAATTCAGGCGACTTTATAAGCCAGAGCCTGGTTACAATTCCAAACAAGGCTACGAATCCACATGCAGTATATCCAAGAGAATGGACAAAATTTGAAGCAACTGTAACCGGTCTTGGTGCACCGGTAAACGGAAGATTTGGCTTTAGGTACCTTCGTCAAAACCAACCTGCATTCAGGTTTTCCACGGCTGATCCCAACGACCTTGACACGATTTTCACTCAGGTTCACAGAACTATTATCGGTATCGACGAAGTGTCTTTTCAAAGTGCACAGTAATTTTAAACTAACTTATTATGAAAAATAAATTATTACTTTTTTCACTTGGCATTGCGGTGGCTTTTAGCGGCCTGGTTTCATGCGGCAAAACAGAAACTGCTGTGGCTGATAAAAACGACCCGTCATTTAAAGAAGACTTTGATGCGATCAGTAAATCTGTAAGCAAAGGCTGGGTGGTTGCCAACAATTCAAAACCCATTGGCACTGCTGGCTGGGTTGATGGCTTTTACTACCTTTCTCAAAACCATATGTACGATGGAAAGATTGGACCATCCAATCCTTATAATTTTGAAGGCTTTGAAGGGTATGTTTCTGAATCGGGAAATGAGTTTGCAATGGCTACTGCCAATAGCGGCCACGGCCGTGCTACCATCAGCAACTGGCTTATATCGCCTGTAGTAGAAGTGAAAAATGGTGATATCATCACTTTTTATACCCGTACAGCTTCTAATCCTGCTGACGGTGCAGACAGGCTGCAGGTGCGCATTAATACAGTAAACAGTTCTGCAGATGTGGGCAGAGAGGCTACCAGCGTTGGTAATTTTTCTGAAGTATTGCTTGATTTGAATCCTGGCTATGCTTTAGAAGGTGATGACTCTTATCCGGGAGACTGGACACCTTATGAAGTTGTTGTATCGGGTATGCCCGGAAGTACTGCTAAAAAATCAAGGATCGCTTTCCGCTATTTTGTAGAAGACGGCGGTCCACAGGGAAGTAACAGTATTGGTATCGGTATTGATAAATTTTCTTTTAGATCAAGATAATAATCATTGTTTTTAATAATAAGGCTGCCTTATCAAGGGCAGTCTTTTTTTTGAGTGAATGAAATTGTACCTGTTACATACCTGTTTGTTTATTGCAACTGCTTTTTTATTCAGTTGCAATGAAAATACTTCAGCCAATGCTGCCAGCAGTAACAATAAAAATACCCTGGATGCTGCAACAGCTGCATTGATAAAAAATGGCAGGGATCAGTTGCAGGATGGCGACCTGGTGATGAGAAGCGACAATGATTTTGAAAGTCTTACCCTGCAGAATTTTTCCGACTCCGACAGAACCTATTCACACGCTGGCATTGCTTATAAAGAAGATGGGCAGTTTGTAGTATATCATTCTATGACCGGTTCTGAAAACCCCTCAGGTTTGGTGCGTAAAGATCCTTTTGATTCATTTGTTAGTCCTGCCAGGAAAACAGGATTCGGCATTTTCCGTTACCAGTTTTCTGATATGGAGAAGGATAAATTTCATGCTGTATTGCAAGAGAATATCAGCAAAAAAATTCCTTTTGATGCCACATTCAGTTTAAGGACCGATGACAGCCTGTACTGTTCTGAAATGATTTATAAAGGCCTGAAAATTTCCACCAACGAACGGATAATTTTACCCACCACAACGCTCAGGAATTTCCAACCCAAAATACTGGGTTATAAATACAAGAACGTCTTTTTGAAAAAATATGAATACGTTAGTTTAGACAATCTTTACCTCAATCCATTTTGTAAAGAGATCATCAGGATAACCTACCAACAGTGAACAATATTTCATTATATACAGATGGTGCTTCACGTGGAAACCCCGGGCCTGGTGGCTATGGCGTAGTGCTGCTTTGGGGCCAGCACAGGAAAGAGTTATCACAGGGATACAAACGCACCACTAACAACCGGATGGAATTACTGGCAGTAATAGAAGGTCTTAAAACAATTAAAAAAAAGGAGATACCCGTAACCGTTTATTCCGACAGCCAATACGTGGTAAATGCAGTTGAAAAAGGATGGCTTACAACATGGATACGAACCAATTTTAAAGGTGGTAAAAAAAACCCGGATCTGTGGAGAGCCTACTATGAACTGGCTAAGGACTTTAAAATAAAAATGGTATGGGTTAAAGGTCATGCCAACAACCCCTACAACAACCGGTGCGATGAACTGGCCACCGCCGCTGCTGATGGAGGCAACTTGCTGGAGGATGAAGGGTATGAAGGCTAAGTTCAGACTAAACTATAAAGACCAGGAAAGATTCCCGGCAATATGACAATCCGTATTAAAATTCTCAATAATTTTATTTCATTAATTCCTACCTTACCATTCAATTTGAATACCTGATGATTCGTATCACTTTTTATACTATCCTCTTATTAATATTGTCACCTGCTGCTTACTCACAAGATTCAAATTTTGTTGCCAAACACAGGGCTATCTTTTTTCCGTACCCCATGTATAAGGAAAAATGGCGTACATCCCTTGGCTTTAGTTTTTTGACCACGCCGGAAGATATTACCGAAGAAATAAGGCTGCGTATTCCCTGTGGTGAATTTACTGTACTAAGAAAGATCAGTGAAAAAGTACAGGCGCAGGGAAGGGTCAGCTTCCAGTTTTTGCAAAACCATATTACGGCAGGTGTGCACTACGTAAAACCCATCAATAAAAAATTTTACTGGAGCGCAGGCAATGATATCGGCTATTGGTTTGGCCTGTTGAAAATAGTTGAAGGATTCAACAGTAAGGCATCGGGCTGGCTCACCTACCCGTCTGTATCTTTTGGGTGGATGACCAGAAAAGACCTGTTGATCACTTTAAAAGCACAGGCTTCCTTTAACCTGTACTATCAATCTGAGAACGGTGAAAATAAATTCGTTTCCACTCAAAAATATTATAACGGCGAAGCATTTACCTTGTCAATTGAGCAACCATTCTACCAGCGTAAACACCTGCTCCTGGCATTCAGTGCCATCAGCAATAAATTTTACTGGCAAACATGGTCACTGTTTTATAAAACAAACCGCAGGGTTTTCTATCCACAAATAACTGTCGGTTTTATTCTATGAAAAATATTTCTGCCATATTAATTGTGAGCCTGTTTTTTCTCGGTTGTAAAAAAACACAGGTTGCCATGCCAGACAGCAGCCAGTGGGCTCTCTTCAGGGATGGCGCTGCCGCACCATTACCCTACGCAACCCGGCAGGCAATGGAAGGGGTGTATGATATTGCCGGCAATGATAATTTCGGCAGTTTGGCCGCCTTAAAATGGAGCTATGTAGTAAACGGTAACAACGACACTACTTATCATATATCCGGCTTTTTCGGAAAAGACATTGCTTATTTTATATGCGAAGGAAAACAATTGAATGGCCAAATTCTCTTAAGCGGATACTGGCGTAAAATGGTGAGTACCGAAACAGGGATCATACGTTTTACGATTGATCCGGCTAACGGTGCCACTGTCTTACTGAACCCCTCTCCTGTTTTACCAACTGCCATTATACTCGATGGTTTGTTTGGTAACGGTCAGGATGAGCCGAAAAATAGCATTACACTTTCTCATAACCGTCCGCTCCATAATGGTGCTGCACCATTTAATATTCTGGCACACCGCGGCGGCGGCAGAAACTCTGACCTGTTGCCTGTTTCTGAAAACTCGGTGGAAATGATCCTGAAGACGGCAGAATTGGGTTCTACCGGTATAGAGATCGACGTTAGGTTTACCAAAGATGGCATCCCGATTCTCTACCACGACAATGATATTAACCTGCGGCTAACACAAAAAAGCGGGCTGGTGGGACCGATAGAGAACTATACCTACGCACAGTTAAACGCTTTTGTAAGACTGATCAATGGAGAACGCATACCAACATTGCGCCAGGCATTGTCGGCAGCATTGTACAAAACACCTTTAACCTTTATCTGGCTCGACACCAAATATATCGGTTCGCTTGAAAGAGTGCAGGCACTGCAATTTGAATTTATGGAACTGGCAACTGGTCTTGGCCGGCCACTTCAGATTGTAATTGGATTGCCTGCCGAAGCACAGGTTAATATGTTTTTAGAATTGCCTGATTATAACATTACTCCCTCCTTATGTGAACTAAGTTTAGCCGATGTAGAACGTACGAATTCGATGATCTGGGCACCCAGGTTTACAGAAGGAACCCAAAACGAAAATGTTGCAGCCATCCAGGCACAGGGCAAAAAAGCTTTTGTATGGACACTGGATGTACCTGAATTTATAGAACAATTTATCCGGGACGGGCAATTCGACGGCATACTCTCCAATTTTCCATCTTGTGTAGCTTATAACTATTATGTACAGCAGTAAATTATTATTATGTGTTGTGATGCTGGTGAGTTTTAACATTTCAACAGCACAACAAAAAGTTAAGAATGAGCGGCTGCCCAGGCGCAAACCTTCCTTTGTACTGCATGCAGGCGGCGGCATGAGTTATTATACTGCAGGTATTAGTCAAACCAGTGTGGCTATTCCCGGAACGCTCAACAAATGGAGCCCTGCAGCCACGCTCAGGCTGATGTGGTATCCACGTTACCGGCTGCGGCTGGGTATTGAGAGCGGCATTGCCAATTTTTACCGGTACAACGTCAGAGATCCTGATGGGGAGGGCAAGGTGACATTGCAGGCTGTTCCGGTATTGGTCGTATGGAACATGCAGGTGCGGCCCCGGTGGAACATTTACGCAGGATTTGGCTCTTATTTTTTAACCAGCTGGCTCGACTATCGTGGTAAAGTACGCTCAACAGACGTGGTTTTAGGCTCGAATGTTGCAGTGAGCTACACCCAGCCCATTAACAGGCGGGTGAGTGCCGCTGCAGAAATTAAGTTGATGAATGCATTTGAAACAAAAGATGCTGCATTAACCTTGCAACTGCATTTTGTGTGGAAGGTTTTTCAATGGGATTAATGAATATCATATGAAACAAAAACAATTTCTTTTTTGTACTGCCTTTTTTGCCTGCGCCTTTTCGTTTGCCCAGGTGCCTGTAGAATCACCTTCAAAAAAGTTGTATTTCGTAAGCGATACACAGCAACCTATGCTGGTGGAAAAGCTATGGCTTAAATCGAACAATAACCTGAAAGCGACTGCCGGTATTTTTGCCAATATATTAAAAGAAAAGCCCGCACACTTGTATATGCTGGGCGATGTGGTAGGTCTTGGTTCCTCCAGACGGAAATGGAAAAACGTGGATATGTTCCTTGACAGTTGCCGCAAAAGTGGTACAGGTGTATGCGGTGTACTGGGCAACCATGAAGTAATGGGAAGAAGAAAAAAGAAGGGTGAGGCCAATTTTCAAAAGCGTTTCCCCATGAACGTTAGAACCGGATATGTGTCGGTAACCGATTCTGTTGCCGTGGTTTTACTCAATTCCAATTTTAGAAAATTATCAGCAGCTGATGTTGCCGCACAAAAAGAGTGGTACAAGCAAACCATGACTTCGCTGGATGCTGCCGATTCCATCCGTGCAGTGATCGTATGCTGTCATCATGCTCCATTCACCAATAGCAAAATTGTTGGGTGTTCTCATAAAGTGCAGGACTATTTTGTGGAGGATTATATCAGTTCTAAAAAAGCACAGCTGTTCATAACGGGTCATGCACATGCTTTTGAGCATTTTAAAGTCAAAGGGAAAGATTTTGTGGTGATCGGCGGAGGCGGCGGATTAAACCAGCCCTTAAAAAAAGATGGCAAAAGCTTTACTGATGTTGCTACAGGATATAAACCACCTTTCCACTATTTAAGCGTGCAGCGAACCGGGGATTTGCTTTCTGTTACTTCTCATGCTATCAATGATGACTTTCAAAGTTTCACTGGTAAATACCAGTTTGATGTGATCACTGCTTCACAATTGAATTTAGCTAAAACAGCTGAAGCAGCTACAGAAGAAGACAAAATAAAATCTTCAGGAACCTCCTTAAAATAATGAACGTATTTCCAATGATATCGCCAGTACAGGCCTGTAGTGAATTGTTTTAAATTAAGCGTTTAATCTTGGCCTGAGCCTTTGTTTGCTTTTATTAAATACCATCCTTCCCTTATCAATTCCTTTTCTTAATTCAGCCTGTTCTTCTGGCGGCAGGTTATAAACTGTTTTACAATCTGCACTGCAGCAGCCATCATATTTTCCGGCGCATGCCTCACACTGTATAAAAAGCAAGTGACAGCCATCATTCTTACAATTGGTATGTGTATCGGCAGGCTGTCCGCATTGATGGCATTTGGCAATCACATCTTCTGTAATGCGCTCACCCAGCCGGTCGTCAAACACAAAATTTTTCCCGATGAATTTACTTTCTAACCCGGCTTCTTTAGCTTGCCTGGCATAATTGATGATTCCGCCTTCCAGGTGATACACATTTTTGAAGCCACTATGCAGCATATACGCACTCGCTTTTTCACAGCGTATACCGCCGGTGCAATACATGATGATATTTTTATCCTTGTGCTCCTTCATCATATCAACCGCCATGGGCAATTGCTCACGAAAAGTATCACTGGGTATCTCTATGGCGGATGTAAAATGACCTACTTCATATTCGTAGTGATTACGCATATCTATCACCACGGTTGATTCATCTTTCAATAATTCATTCATCTCTTTAGCATTCACATACCTGCCTTTATTTTCCATACTGAACGTTGGGTCGGAGATACCGTCTGCCACCACTTTATCCCTCACTTTTATTTTCAGTACCCAGAAAGATTTACCATCATCATCTACTGCTATATTCAGCCGCAGGCCATTTAATGGTTGTATTGACCAAAGATAATTTTTAAACGCCTCCAGGTTACTCTCCGGCACACTGATCTGTGCATTAATGCCTTCCTGCGCCACATAAATTCTTCCGAATACATGTAATGCATTCAGGGCTTTGTACAATTCGTCACGGAACTGTTGTGGCTCAGCAATGGGAAAATACTGGTAAAAGGAAATCGTAATGCGTTTCTCTGTTTCTTCTAATAAACGCTGTTTGAGTTCCGCCTGGGAAACCCGGTTGTGAAGTACTGCCATAGTTTTTAATTTGATCTGTAACCCGGTCTGACTTTCAGTGCCGACCAGTTAAAGAAATCTTTGATGCCGGTCTGACCTTCGGTACCGACCGGTGTTTAGATTGGATGCTTGCAGGGCAAACCAAATTGTAATGCGGCAAAGATAAATATTTTCTGTTGTGCCGAAAGCAGACTGACAACAATCATACAACGATCCACCTGCAGCGGTACCTGACAATTGGCCGGCCTTTGATTGCCTGCCTTATAAATTGAACAATATCCTGAAGTAAAACAACGGACTCATGAATTTTTTACGGATATCTACATTTTCAAACATGCAGCTGATCGTTTCTCTCAGTTCTTTGCTGCGGCTGGCTTTGCGGATCACAAAGTTAAACAGCCAGGGCCTTGCAGACAATATTTGGAGGTAATGGCTGAGCTTTAACTCTGCCCATAATTTTTTGTACAAGGCTGCATCATAGGATCTCAAAAATTCAGCAGAGAAATCATTGGCTTCCAGGGCAGCTTTTATTTGCCGGGATGCCACCAACCCGCTCACCATGGCATTCCCAATTCCTTCGCCGGTAAATGGGTCTATCAGCGAGCCGGCATCGCCAGTCAGCAAAAATCGTTCGCCACTCAGGTTTCGTTTTTTTGACCCCAAAGGCAAACCCCAGCCTTCCACTTTTCCGTGTAAGGTGGCATTTTTAAAACGCTCCTTTATCACAGGATGAGTATCAATGATCTCCTGCATCATTTGTTTAAGGTTGGCTTTTTGAGAAGATACGGCACTGCTGAGCATACCCATACCTACATTAGCCATGCCGTTGGCCAAAGGAAATATCCAGAAATAACCCGGCTGCATTTCTTTATAAAAATGCAACTCAATATAATTTTCTTTATGAAGACCTGACACATTGCTATAGTAAGCCCTGATACCTGCGCTATAGTGTTCAGGTTCCACAGAATGATGCGCCAGCTTTTTAGCCACCACACTGCTTCTCCCCTCTGCACCAACGATCATCCTGGTAAAAATGGTTTTAACCTTCCCTTCCTGCTTTATTTTTATTACCAGCCCATCATTGGTATTGTCAATATCTTCAATGGCCGTGTTCAACAAACAACTGGCATAACTGCTTTTAACAAGCTTGAAAAGGTTATGGTCAAAATCGATGCGTTTACTTACAAAACCCAACGGCTCATTTACGGCTGGCTGCTGTAAGCGAAATGGAATATCCAGACTAACGTTATTACTACCGGTAAACTGTATCCCATTACTTATAATGGCATTATCAGCCGCAAGAAAATGTTGCTTCCATTGCTCATCCAGCCGGTTCAGCATGCCAACTGTTTTCCCACTCATGGCATCACCGCAGGTTTTGTCCCGTGGAAAAACAGCTTTATCAATAATGATGTGCTGTATCTTTTCTTTTGAAAGAAAAATTGACGTACTGGCTCCAGCAGGACCAGCCCCGGCTATCAGTACATCAGTGGTATAATCGTATTGCAAATACTTGATCTTAATTTGAAAAAATTGTACCGGTTAATGCTCCGGCTACAGTTTAAAATCCAAAGGACACGCTTCCATCTTTTTGGTTAATGCTCATGTTACCGCCTATCAGCCCGCCAAATCCAATGCGTATAGCGGTTCTTGTTGGTGTTTGCTTGTCAAACCCTGCTACAAAATCCACCCTGAACAATTTGAGTATGTTTTCTATCCCTGCAAAAACTTCCACGTGATGATTGTCTTTATCCACATAAAAAGTATTGGTGCCGGCAACCAAATGCCAGTTGAGCCGCCTGAAATAGGGGATTTTATTGGTGAGCATACCATTAAAGTGGTGTTCCAGGTGCGCCTGAACATACAGTGGGTTGGTATTACTGAACGTATAATAACTTACCAGCTGGAAACTGTTTACATAATCGCTGGCTGCAGCGGTAAGGTTTCCATTAAAATGCTGAAAGTCCTGTATGTAAACTGATTTACTGTTGATAAAGCCTCCCACGCCAATACGGTATTTCATCAACCCTCCAATCCTGAAATTAACATCATCGTGTATACTGAATTTCCATTTGTCAAAATCAACATCGCTGCCCAGCAGACTGCTGATACCTTTTGCATAACTAACGGTAAAGGTTGGGTATTTTGAACCAACCGGCATTTTGCTGTAAGGAAACTGGATATACTTCTGCCCTGGCTTAAAACTGATCTCAACGCCGGCAATTAAAGCCTGGTGTGGTGTAAACTGGCCGTTAAGCTTTTCAAAAGGGTAATTGGGAGTGATATCCGAACTGTCCTTTTTAAAGAGGGTAAACTTTGTTGTATTATCCAGTGGCCTCCTGTCTTCATACAAAGCATTTAGTTTTAACTGGAGGCCGTTCTCAAATTTTCTGCTGTATCCAACACTCCCAAAAGTATTTTCATAGGTCTTCATAAAATTATCACCATACACCAGGGTACTGATGGTATTGATCAACGGCAGAATGGGGCTTTCCCTGTTGAACTGCGTAACCCGGCTGCCTCCTGCAAAACTCCAGCTGCTCTGCTTTATTTTACCCATTCCTTCATAATCCCTCGACCTTAGTCTTACTTCAAGCCACCCGTTAAAATGTTTATTACTAAAACCATAGCGCAGGTGCGGCAGTATGGATAAATTTGTTTTTGCCTGCCGTAAGTATTTATCGTAAGAGCCTTCGAGGTTAACAACAAGCCCCTCAGCAGGGTTATACTCAAGGTTTTTTATCAATGGCTCAATAGACCAGCTGTGAGACCCCATTTTTGTATATCGTGTACGGTGAATACCGCCCCAGAAAAGATCGGTGGGTTTTATTTTGGCCTGCTTCGCATTCAGCACATCAGCCGACATCTGGCTTTTTATAGAATCCTTGTTCACTTCAAACAGGCTGTCTTTTACCACGTAGTCCCTTGCTTCTTCCCGTTCCAGCGGCATGGGTCTTATCGTATCCCACCAGGCCTTGGGCTTTTTGTCCACTCCCGTATCATACTTTATGATGACATTGTTGAAAAAGTTCTTCTCGAAAACTGGCTGCAGGTTATAGTTAGAATATACATTCACAAAATTGCCGGCCGCATCTATTCCAAACTGGCTGAAATCAAAATGTATCAATTGGTTTTTCACCCGCCAGGTTTCGCTGTTAACAGGTGTGTGAAATTGCGTAAGTTTTAATGTATCAACAATTTCAAGTTGTGATTTTTTTGTAAGTACCAGGTCCAGGCTGTGGATACGCCAGTCGCCTTCTGTAATGTTGATGATACCGGAAAAAAGCGGCTCATAACTTCGTTTAGCCGTCACCTTTATAGAGTTGATCTCTTTACCGTCTTCCCAAAAACTGCCGAGGAATTTGTATTTGTAATAAAACAATGCCCCATCAGCCACAGGAGAAATAAAACCCCGGGGATTCAATTTTTGTGTAAAGAGAATGACGTTGTTGTCATACATATTGATAAAAGTCGGGAACGAAAACCCAAAACCATTACTGCCACTCACCCGGCTGCTCTTTACCTGCATTTTAAAATCATCCGGTTTCTGCATCGCAACGGAGGCAATGGATTCGGATAAATAAATGATGCCGGCACCGGTGGTGTCCAGCCGCATATCATTCCTGTCTTCATCCGGTATCTTCTGTCCTAGTATTTTCTTAGGCAGCCTGCGGAGTTTGATCATGTCTTTGGTATAGAGATCACAGGTAAAAGCATTCACTTCTTTCTGGTAGCCGGGTCTTTTTTTGATGGCCTCTCTCATGATGGCATAAGCAGGGTCTTCTCCTTGTTTTACCACCACCTCTTTCAATTGCAGTTTTTGCTCTTCTAATACAAAATTCACTTCCTCGTCATTATTACCCACCGTAACCGTTTTTTCCAACGCCGTATAGCCAATGTGCTGGCATACCAGGGTATAGGTACCCGGCTTTACATTCACCAGGTATTTTGCCCTGTTATTGGCACTGGCCCCAAGGGTGGTGCCCTTTATCGTAATAGAGGAATACGGAAGCAGGTCGCCCTGGCCGTTATACACCACACCCAGTATTTTCTGCGCTGATGAATGAAAGGAAAGGACAATGAAGAAAAAGAATAAGAGATTTCTCATATAGTTTGGTAATAGAGGCGAAAATAAGTGTTGGTTTGTTATAAACTTGTGAAACCGGCGCTGGTTACGACGCCTGCAAAGTAAGCAAAATCCCGCTCAGTGCAGGCACTTGAACCCCACTCATTTATTGTGCAGAATATCGGGTACAACTTATTCCAAAACAAGGCAAACCATTTATCTTTATCCAATAAATAAAATCTGTTATTCACAATTACCAATGAAACTGTTTACCTATCGTTCTTTATTAAAAAAGATACATTTGACCATACAATATAATTATCGCACCCTGGTACTCATCCTCCTTTTGATGGCAGGTATTGACCAACAGGCCCAGGCACAACAGCTGGATTCTGTTTTGGCCATTGCTGAAACAAATTTCCCCCGGGAAAAAGTGTATTTACAAACCGACAAATCAGTATATGCAGGCGGGGAAACTGTTTGGTTCAAAGCCTATATCACTGCAGATCATTTAACGGCACCGCTTTGTAAAACCCTGTATGCTGAATTGATCAATGACAAAGGGAATGTGTTGCAGAGAAGAACACTGCCCATTGTATTATCCGGTGCAGCTTCAGATTTCATCCTGCCAGATTCGCTCTACGATACCCGGCTCTATATCCGGGCCTATACACAATGGATGCTCAATTTTGATTCTTCGCAGTTGTGTGTAAAACCAATTTATGTGGTTCCCAAAAAAGCCGCAGCCAAAAAAAATATTGTAGCGGTGTATGCTCTTACGCTTTTTCCCGAAGGTGGCGACCTCGTAGAAAATATAGAATCGATTGTGGCATTCAAATCAGTTGACCAGGATGGAATACCAGTAACTGTAAAAGGTGACGTGGTTAATAACCTGGGCAAAAAAGTAGTTGCCTTTAATTCGGTACACGATGGTATGGGCAGCTTTTATTTGAAACCTGTACCTGGTGAAACCTATAAAGCAGTATGGAAAGACAAGGCCGGAAAGCTGCATGAAACAGCTTTGCCTGCTGCAAAAAAACAGGGTGTGACCTTACATACAAGTTTGATTGATAACAAGCTGCATTATACCCTGTTCCGCAGCGAGACAGCCGATGAGTCCTTTTTAAAGTATACCGTAGTGGCGCAAATGCAGCAACGGATGATGTATGCTGCATCCATCAACCTTAGTCAAAAAATAACTGTGACGGCACCGTTAGAAACAGATAGTCTTGCCGACGGAATAATGCAGATTACTGTTTTTAACGGGCTGATGCAGCCAGTAGCAGAAAGACTGGTGTTTGTAAACAACAATAACTACTCATTTATCACTGACCTGCACATGGCTGAACAAAATATGAACAAACGGGCACGTAGTGTATTGCAGATAGACGTGGGTGGAAAACTGCTTTCAAATGTATCCGTTTCCGTTACAGATGCCGATATGAATCCTGCAGGAAAAAATGAAGAAAATATCTTTTCAAGCTTGTTGCTTACCAGCGATCTCAGGGGTAGTGTATACAACCCGGCTTATTATTTCAGCAGCGATGCAGACTCTGTAAAACAACGGCTTGACCTGGTGATGATGACAAATGGCTGGAGGAGATTTACCTGGCAACAAATGATAGCAGGTAACTGGCCTGTTACCAAATACCAGCCAGACGACCGGCTTTCGATACAAGGTAAAGTTGCCGGGCTGTCGAGGACCATGCTGTATAACAGACCCATTACAGCTATACTTAAAACAAAGAGTGGACAACCCGATTATTTGAGTATCCCGGTGAATGAGAAAGGCGAATTTTTTCAATCTGGATTTTCATTTTTTGACACCGCCAAATTATATTACCAGCTGTCAAATGATAAAGACAAAACGATTACTTCTACAGGGGCGTTTTCATTCAGCAACAGTTTTGTAAAAGCACCTTTACTTAGTAAAGAACAGATCGCTTCATTTTACCAACCGGAAAAAAACGATACAGGTGCAGTAACGAAGAACATTACTATAGCTGCATTACGGCGCACTGAAGAATCTGTTTTGTCAAAAACTAAAGTGCTGGATGAGGTAAAGATCATCACACAAAAAAAATCACTTAAAGAAAAAATAGACGAAGAATATACATCCGGTTTTTTTAGCGGCGGCGATGCGTACACATTCATACTGGAAGAAGACCCCACATCAATGACTTCTCCGGGAGTGTTGCAATACCTGCAGGGCAAAGTAGCAGGTCTTCAAATAAGCACCTCCGGCGGCCAAAGCGCCACCTGGCGGGGCAGTAACACCAGTTTCTTTTTAAATGAAATGCAGGCTGATGTAAGCATGCTGCAATCAGTAAACATGAGGGATGTGGCGATGATCAAAGTATTCAGGCCGCCCTTTATGGGTGCCAGCGGTGGTGCAGGTGGTGCCATTGCCATCTATACAAAAAAGGGTGAAGTCATTAATTCAAATTTCACCGGTTTGCCTTCCGTTACTGTTTATGGCTACTCTTCCATCCGGCAGTTTTATTCTCCTGACTACAGTGACAAAAATGCTGCGCCAGCCGAAAAAGATTACCGGGTTACTTTGTACTGGAACCCCAGTATTTATTTTGATAAGAACCTGAGAAGAATAACATTGCCTTTTTACAATAGTGATAATTGTAAAAAATTAAGGGTGATCGTGGAAGGTATTAATGAGAATGGGGTGCTTACAAGAGAAGAGAAGATATTTTAGGTTAACCGGGGCAGTGAGTTTACGCATCGTTAATTGCGTTTTTGCGCCAGTATCAATATGCTTTCTTATTCTGTAGATATTGTTCAAAAGAAAAGCAAAGGGAAAGTATATAAAACAAACAAAACATCGATGCAGGAATGATAAAAGCTGAATAATTGAACAGTTCAATTGGAACAGCGGTCATTCGCCTGATGAGTGGTGAGGCCAAAAGGATAAAACAAATGATATCGGATAGTAAAACCTTTAAAGTTCTGGGTGAATTAAATGTTGCAAAACTTATACATAAACCTAATACAGCCAGGATTGCAAAAAGCTGATCAACATTTCCAAAGTCAAATAAAGTAAATAATAACCACCCAAAAAATGGAAGTCCAATCATACTTCCCATTAGAATGATCAGGAGGTAACAAATAATTGAAAGGATTTTAAGAGTCTTAAGCCGTTTCATTAAAAGGTATTTTTCTGCCGCCAGTCTATAAAGTTCGCAACAAAAATATGCCAGGTTATTGCAGAAGGTATTGCAGATTAATCAGCCGCCCTCCGCACAAAACTGCCCGACAAAGCCGCCAGCCCTGCCACCAGCGCACCAATTAAAGCCGTGGCAGCAACAAGCGTAAAGGGGCTGTCTGACTGCAACAGCAGGATCGAAATTTTCTTTGCCATCAGGTGGTCGTTGTTACTACTGATAAAAAAACTCAGTCCGCCCCACAACAACAATAAGGCTATAAAACCTGATAAAAAAGACCACCATGGTTTTTGGGGTATGATGGCCGCTACAGCAAAAGCTGCAATGGCAATACTCCACCAGGGCAGGTACAAACAAGCTGCCATACTAAGCAAAGCGATCAATACTATAGAAACAAAAAATTTCATGTTACAACAATTAAATTATGATACTGGTCTATTAACACCTACTCTTGCATTGAACATTAGCAAATCAGCAAATCAGCACATCATCAAATCAGCACATTTTCCCATTTTCACATCTTCAAATTATCAAATTACTTCTTAAAACTCATCTTCCACTTCACCCTTTTATCCCCTGCCTCTTCTTTCTTCATCATCCACAAAGTATAGTATTTTCCTGCTGCCCATTGATCAACCGACGAATCATAGTACTTGCTTCCGGGATTTCCATTTTGCCCCCCGGGATAAACACCATAAGCCTCTGTTGCCTCTGTAAGATGTATAACCATCCGCCAGCTTGGCCCATGGTTTTGTTTGGTGGCATTGATGATATGAACACCTCCGCCAACAGGCAGGTTCAACCGGCTAAAAGCATCCAGCATGGCTAAATGCCCTACCCTGGTGGCTTTAAATTTGGCCCATTCTAAATTGCCGGCGGCATCAGCTTTTTTTAAGGTATCGGTTGCTTTTTTAAACGCTAAGGTAACCGCATCCGTTAGTCTTTCTTTTTCTGCGGTTTCAACATTGTCTATGAATTTATATGCAGAATCCTTCAGCAAAGCATGAAACAGCGTACTCTCAAAAGGGCGTTTGGTAAAGGGCGGTGCACTTTTAAACTCATCATCAAAAATGGTTGTGTACAAAGAATCGAGCAGCACTTCAAATACCGTAGCACCCTTTTCTCCAGCATCGTTTTTAAAATTCCAGTTGCGCAGGATATCAAATAGCTTCACCTGCTCTTCGCTAAAACTTTCTGTATTAATATTCTCCACAATAATGGGTGCCACTTCCTCTGCTACAATATTGTAGTTATCCGTCTGTAACGCCTTCATATCATCAGCCGTGATGTTCTGCATGGCACTTAGCCGCTTGTTGATGATCAGGCCACGGTAAATGGGATAATCATTGCCGAGATAATAAGGATAGGTACTGTCGGCAGGATGCTGGTTGGCACTGCTGACAAATCCTCTCTCGGGGTTATATTGTAAAGGCACTTCATCCTGCGGGATAAAACCCTGCCACATAAAACTGCTGTCTGTTCCGGGCATGATAAAATCTCCCTGCCCTTTCCATTTGGCTGGCCAGTTGCCCTGTGCACGCAAAGCAATGTCTCCATTCTTGGCAGCAAATAAACAGTTTTGTCCCGGTGTTCTTAGATACTGGGCTGCTTCGGTATAATCAGCATAGTTTTTTGCCCTGTCAAGTAAGTAAAAAAGTTTCAATTCATTGCCGGGGTCATGTGCTGTCCAGCGTAAAGCATAGTCATGCTGGTTGGTATTTTCATTACCACTGAAAGTTTTATCATACATCACCGGGCCAAAAAGCGTGTAGGCCACACTGTCAACATACTCGGTGCTGTCTTTTATTTTTATTCTTTCCACCCGCCACTCGGTTTGCTTCCATTCGTTGTTGAAGAAGTACTCTTTTCGTGAAGCATCTTTAAATTGTATTTTATAATAATCTTTTACATCTCTTCCGCCATTGGTAAATCCAAAAGCACAGGAATCATTGTACCCAATGATAACTGCTGGTGCACCCGGGAAACTAACCCCATAGGCGTTGAATGCAGGACAGCTCAGTTGTATCTCGTACCAAAGCGAAGGCAGGTTCAGCATCAAATGCGGATCGTTACACAACACCGGGGCGCCGCTTTGTGTTTTGGAACCGCTAACCGCCCAGTTATTGCTGCCATTATCACGGTCAGGTTGCTCCGCACTTACAGCGAGTAGATCTTTATTACTATTGTATAACGAATCAACATTGGCAGGTGCTTTTACAGGTACTTTCGGTGCCGCATACCCTGCGCCCCTGGGGATGATGGGATCGAGTGAATCCTGTTGCTGTGGAAACAACAGGTCAAAATCTTCCTTGCTAAAAAAATTCTTGGCATTGGTCATTTCAAAATCATTGTCATGACCCGCAAGGTCCCAGCTCATCAGCTTTAAGAACAAGGCAGTTTTTAGATTGCTCCAGGGTTCGGGTTGATAGCCCAGCAGTTTGTACTCAATGGGGTATTTACTTTCCGGTAAGGAGCTGAGGTAAGCATTTACCCCGGCTGTATAATTGTCACACATTGTTTTGGTTGCCGTATCTGCTTCCATTTCTTTTAACGCCAGTTCTGCTGCGTATGTCATACCCAGTCTTCTGAATTCCCGGTCGATACCCAAGGCTCTTTTCCCAACAATTTCGCTCAGTCTGCCCGATGCTTTGAATACTTGCAATTCCATTTGCCAGAGCCTGAATTTTGCATGCAGAAATCCCTGTACAAAATAGAGGTCGTTCTCCTGTTCTGCAAAGACATGCGGCACCAACCGTTCGTCAAAATATACATCCACTTTGCCTTTGAGGTTGGGAAAAGATAATTCGCCTCCAAAATCAGCATCTGCACTTTCGGCATTTTGCCAAAAACCATGCTGTGGACTCAGGAATTTCCCAAAAGCCGGGGCAGGCTTACCACCAATATTGAAACTTGTATTTAAAAGCATTACCAGCGTGATGGTAACAGCAGCAGTAATTAAAAGCGGCAAGATTCTCATAAGAAAATTTAAAGGACTAAAGTAAGCAAAACCCCCGGCACAAAACAAATGAAAGATTATTTTTGCGGCATGCACACCGAAAACATTGATGTAAAAAATATCCTTGGCCTGCAATTGCCCACCGACCCACGCTGGGTAAACCTGGCTGAAATGGAGCTGGAAGAAATTTTAACCGATCATGCCTATTGTGAGCAAAAGGCAGCCACCACCTGTATCTCCTTAATACAACGTTACCCGGACAGGGTAGAAATGGTGGAAGAACTGGCACCCATCGTTACCGAAGAATGGGGCCATTTCAGAATGGTGCTGGGAGAGTTGAAAAAAAGAAATTTACAACTCGGCAAGCAACGTAAAGACGAATACGTGAACCGTTTGCTGGAGTTTCAAAAAAAAGATGGCAGCGTGGAAGACCGATTCCTGGACCGCCTGCTTACCATGGCCCTGATAGAAGCAAGAAGCTGTGAACGTTTTAAAAGATTAAGCGAAGGGCTCGATGATGAATATATGCGGAACTTCTACCGGAAATTTATGGAAAGCGAAGCAGGACATTATACTTTGTTCATTAATTTATCGGAACACTATTTACCAAAAGAAAAAGTGAGAAAGCGCTGGAAAGAATGGCTGGATTTTGAGAGGGAGTTGATGAAGGAGATGGAGGTGCGGGGGGATAGGATACACTGAT
>ENA-UOWO01000507-UOWO01000507.1-activated-sludge-metagenome-genome-assembly--contig:-NODE-507-length-56390-cov-17.842194_pt1 | contig 56390 bp, 47 predicted proteins | sample MGYA00238148_ERZ761564 | MGnify/ENA primary metagenome ERZ761564 (study PRJEB28885, sample SAMN05720194) | activated sludge metagenome | isolation source: Anaerobic digester | place: USA...
GAACAATATTTATTGGATATTGAAAGAGAAGCATTTTTATCACTTTGTACAGAAAGAAAGACATTGGAAAGAATTCAGTTTATGTTGACAAAAGGGAAACCGTTGAGGAATTAATGACCTTATATAATTGCTATTTCTAGAAAGCATCAAATAGGTCGCTCCTACGGAGCTTTTTAACAAATACGAAATTAATGCTACAAACAGTAAGCCTCTACGAGGCAATAAATTGTAGAAATGAAATAACATTATAAAGTGTATTTATTTAAAAAAGACCTCGTAGAGGTCAACTGTTTGTAGAAAAATATGATGATTTTGGTTTTAGCTCCGTAGGAGCGACCTGTATAAAAACAAATTTATGGCAAATACCTATTCGCAAATTTACATTCAAATTGTTTTTGCTGTAAAAGGAAGAGAAAACCTGATTAAAAAAGCAAACCGTGAAGAATTGCATAAATTTATTACAGGTATTGTTTCCAATAGAGAGCAAAAGTTATTAGCCATTTTTGCAATGCCAGACCACGTTCATATTTTGGTTGGGATGAAACCCAACATTGCATTATCGGATTTGGTAAGAGACATAAAAGCAGGTTCATCAAAATTTATTAATGATAGCAAATGGGTTAATGGAAAATTCAATTGGCAAGAAGGATATGGGGGATTTTCATATTCAAAAAGTCATCTCGATAATGTCATAAAATACATTTTAAATCAAGAAGAACATCATAAAAAACAAACATTTAAAGAAGAATATCATTCATTTTTAGAAAAATTTGAAATTGAATATGATGAAAAATATTTATTTGAATGGATTGAATATTAAACAGGTCGCACCTATCCGTAGATGCGACCTATAAATGAATAAAAATGAATTTAAACAATAACAAAAAATTTTACACATTCGACATAAAATAAAAATTATGAAAAACACAACTGTATATATCGTTTCCGCTTATCGCACAGCCGTTGGTAAAGCACCAAAAGGAGTATTCCGTTTCAAACGTCCTGATGAATTGGCAGCAGAAACTATCCAATTTATGATGAATGAATTACCTGATTTCGACAAAAAACGCATTGACGACGTAATGGTTGGAAATGCAATGCCTGAAGCCGAACAAGGATTGAATATGGGGCGATTAATTTCCTTAATGGGATTAAAAGTAACCGATGTTCCAGGTGTTACCGTGAATAGATATTGTGCTTCAGGACTAGAAACCATTGGGATGGCGACTGCCAAAATTCAATCTGGAATGGCCGATTGTATTATTGCCGGTGGTGCTGAAAGTATGAGTTTTATTCCAATGGGAGGCTACAAACCTACTCCAGATTATGCTGTAGCCAAAGAAGGTCATGAAGATTATTATTGGGGAATGGGATTGACTGCCGAAGCAGTTGCCAAACAATTCAATATTTCGAGAGCAGATCAAGATGAGTTTGCTTACAACTCCCATATGAAAGCATTAAAAGCACAAGCAGAAGGCAAATTTGACTCACAAATTGTTCCAATAACAATTGAGCAAACTTTCATTAATGAAAATGGAAAAAAAGAAACCAAATCGTATATTGTCAATAAAGATGAAGGTCCAAGAGCGGGAACTTCGGTGGAAGCATTAGCAGGATTAAGACCAGTTTTTGCTGCTGACGGAAGCGTGACAGCAGGAAATTCTTCTCAAATGAGTGATGGTGCGGCTTTCGTTTTGATTATGAGTGAAGAAATGGTCAAAGAATTAAACCTCAATCCTATCGCCCGTTTGGTAAACTTTGCTTCTGCAGGTGTAGAACCAAGAATTATGGGAATTGGTCCAGTAAAAGCTATTCCAAAAGCCTTAAAACAAGCTGGATTAGCATTAAATGATATTGATTTAGTAGAATTGAACGAAGCATTTGCTTCGCAATCATTAGCAGTAATTAGAGAATTAGGTTTAAATCCTGATATAGTGAATGTAAACGGTGGAGCGATTGCATTAGGTCATCCGCTAGGTTGCACAGGAGCGAAATTGTCTGTTCAATTGTTTGACGAAATGAAGCGCCGAGGCAATAAATACGGTATTGTTTCTATGTGTGTAGGAACAGGACAAGGTTCTGCAGGAATCTATGAATTACTATATTAACCAATTAAAATATAAAGAAATGAGCGATATAACTCGTGGCGGACAATTCCTAGTTAAAGAAACAAAATGCGAAGATATCTTCACGCCCGAAGATTTCAATGAAGAACAATTAATGATGCGTGACTCGGTAAAAGAGTTTGTGGACAAAGAAATTTGGCCCTACAAAAACCGTTTTGAAGCTAAAGATTATGCTTTCACGGAAGAAACAATGAAGAAAGCCGGTGATTTAGGTTTTCTAAGTGTTGCCGTTCCTGAAGCATACGGCGGAATGGAAATGGGTTTTGTTAATACTTGTTTAGTTTGCGATTATATTTCGGGAGCAACAGGCTCGTTTTCTACAGCTTTTGGTGCTCATACTGGAATTGGAACAATGCCAATCACCTTATATGGAACCGAAGAACAAAAGAAAAAATATGTTCCAAAATTGGCTTCTGGCGAATGGTTTGGAGCGTATTGTTTAACAGAACCAGGCGCCGGATCGGATGCAAATTCGGGGAAAACTAAAGCTGTTTTATCGGAAGATGGAAAATATTACAGTATTACTGGTGGCAAAATGTGGATTTCAAACGCTGGATTTTGTTCGTTATTTATTGTTTTTGCTCGAATTGGCGATGATAAAAACATTACTGGTTTCATTGTTGAAAATGACCCAGCTAACGGAATTACGATGAATGCCGAAGAGCACAAATTGGGAATCCGAGCTTCTTCTACTCGTCAAGTTTTCTTTGCAAATACAAAAGTTCCTGTTGAAAATATGTTGTCCGAAAGAGGAAATGGTTTCAAAATAGCTATGAATTCCTTAAACGTAGGTCGTATAAAATTAGCAGCTGCTTGTTTGGACGCGCAACGAAGAGTTACTTCTGGAGCTGTAAAATATGCAAATGAAAGAATTCAGTTTAACACGGCGATTTCTCAATTTGGAGCCATCCGTTACAAATTAGCCGAAATGGCAACGAGTTGTTATGCAGGAGAAAGCGCAACTTATCGTGCTGCAAAATCTATTGAAGACAGAATAAATGCTAGAGTTGCCGAAGGAAATTCACATCAAGAAGCTGAATTAAAAGGGGTTGAAGAATTTGCAATTGAATGTTCGATTCTAAAAGTTGCCGTTTCCGAAGATGTTCAGAATTGTGCCGATGAAGGAATTCAAATTCTTGGAGGAATGGGATTCTCTGAAGACACACCAATGGAAAGTGCTTGGAGAGATGCCAGAATAGCCAGAATTTATGAAGGAACCAACGAAATTAATCGTATGCTTTCAGTTGGAATGTTGATTAAAAAAGCAATGAAAGGCCACGTTGATTTATTAGGACCAGCCTCAAAAGTGCAAGAAGAATTGATGGGAATTCCATCTTTTGACACTCCTGACTATTCTGAATTATTTGCAGAAGAAAAAGAAATGATAGGCAAATTGAAAAAAGCATTTTTAATGGTTGCCGGTGGTGCTGTTCAAAAATACGGTCCTGATTTAGATGGACATCAACAATTATTAATGGCTGCTGCAGATATTTTAATCGAAATTTATATGGCGGAAAGCACCATTTTGAGAACTGAAAAAATGGCTAAAAAAATGGGCGAATCTAAAGTTCAAGAACAAATTGCGATGGCAAAATTGTATTTGTACAAAGCAGTTGATGTTGTTACTCAAAAAGGAAAAGAAAGTGTGATCTCATTCGCCGAAGGCGACGAACAACGTATGATGCTAATGGGATTGCGTCGTTTTACCAAATATACCAATATGCCTAATATCATTGGTTTAAGAGAAATGATTACAACAAAATTAGTTGCAGAAAACGAATACTGTTTCTAATTTTATCAGCTAGTTTTAACTAGTCTAATTAGTAAAAAAGAGAGGATAATTTAAATAATATCCTCTCTTTTTGTTTAACATAGTTTGATAAATTAATCCTTATCTTCACTCTCTTCTTTTTCTCCAGTTGTTGCATTTTGTTCTGCACCTGAAACTGGAACTGCATTGGCTCTAATTTCGGTATGACGAATTTCTCCACCTGTTGTTCCTGTTTGTTGTGCCAAAAATACTCCAACAATGGCAACAACTAATGCAACAAAAGATACCAATTTTGCGGACGCTTTCTTTTTATAATTCAAAAACAATCCTGCGAGAGAAATCACACCTAAAACATATAAAACTATTGCTAGTTTCTCGGCCATTTCTTCATGTTCGTGGATAATTTGCTTTCCTACTGAAGGCATATCTTCTACTAGCTCTTCAGCTCCTTCTCCTGTTCCCATACTAAAAGCTGCGAAAATTGCCGCCACAATAAATAAAACATAAGCGGTGCTTTTTACCGTGTTATTTTTTAAAATAATTCCTGTAATTAGAATTCCTAATCCAAGAATCGTCCCGATAATTGGAAAATGGTTTACTACCAAATGTAAATGTGCGTCGTTCATAATTTTTTGTTTTTAAGTTAAAATCTACTGTTTATTTTATTTTACTAATTTATCCTGCCAATGATACTCCAATTAATGTTCCAATTCCATAGGTAACTGCTGCTGCGGCCAAACCGAAAGCTACTTGACGCATTCCAGAAAATAGAATGCTTTTTCCTGTCAATAAAGTGATGGCTGCTCCAATGCCAAAAAGTCCAACAACACTACTGGCTATACTTAAATAAATGGCATTTTTTCCATCCAAAATCATAAAAGGATATAGCGGAATAATGGCTCCAATGGCAAACAAAATGAAAGAAGCAATCGCTGCTTCCCAAGCAGAACCTCCTAATTCTTCTTTGTCGATTCCCAATTCTTCAGTGATGATAGCATCGATGGCCGTGTCTGGATTTTCAAAGGCTTTTTCGGCTAATTTTTGTGCTTCGACCGCGTTCATTCCTTTGGCTTGGTACAACAAGACTAATTCCTTTTTTTCTTCTTCGGGTGACCCTTCCAATTCTTCAGTTTCTAAATCGATTTGACGTTGGTTTAATTCTCTTGAACTTTGCACCGAAAGCCATTCGCCCAAAGCCATCGAAATGGCACCAGCCATCAATCCTGCAATTCCTGTTAACAAAATAGTGTCATTGGAAACTGCTGCACCAGCAACTCCCATTACCAAACTCATATTAGAAACCAAGCCATCATTCGAACCCAAAACCGCCGCACGCAAGGCATTTCCTCCAACGGATTTGTGGCGACTTTCGAATTTAGACAACAATCCGCCAGAAACATTCAAGGCTGCATTATTGTTTACGGCTTCAATAATATTGAGGTGATTGTGTTCAAAACCATTAGGCTTCTCCCCTTTTTCGATTTTGTTTTTGATAGCGTTTACTGCAAATTGTTTTTCCACATTCGACAAACTACTAATGATGGAATTATAACCAAAAAGTTTCCCCAGTTTCAATTGAAATTTGGCTCTTGATGAAGGCAAAGGCATAACATGATTCGGTTCAAACTCTCGAACCTTGTCCAACATATGTTTTGCATGTCCCTTTTCAATTTTGGCTAAACTTTGTAAAACCCTAGTCAAATTTTCATCCGATTGTATGGCTGCAATACTTTCATACAAAAATGCTGTATCAACTTCGGTTTGCAATTGCCCTTTTAATTTATTTAAATCCATAATGTTATGTTTTAATTTGCCAAATCAAAAACACCTTTTACTAGTATTTTTGAAGTAGCATTTATTTGATTATCAGGAATAATTTCGACCACTTTTTCAGACTTTTCACCCACTGTTACAGCCACTTTTTTAAAGGAAAAAATGTTGTTTTTGTCGTTGTCCAATAAAAGTACGAAATTTTTGTTGTTTTCAGAGATTAATGCATCCGCAGGTATCGAAAGTCCTTTTTTCGAATTAATCTTTATCTTGGCTTCCACAAACATTCCTGTAAGTAATTTTTGTTTAATACTGTCGTCTAAATGTCCGTGAACATTGATGGTTCTATCATTTCCTTCAATTGATTTTCCAACCAAATGTACTTCTGCATTAAAAACCTCTTTGGTAGCTTCAGGAACGGTAAAAGTAATTTTCTGACCCACTTTCACCTTCAAGATATCCTTTTCAAATACTGCTAATTCCAAATGCAAATGATTGGTATCTACTATTTCTAACATCACGTCAGACGGCGCAACTGGCATTCCAACATTGGCATTCATAATGACAATATCTCCTGTAATTGGTGCATAAATAGTAACAACTGAAGTTAATTTACCTTTTTCGACATTGCTTGGATTGATGTTCAACAATTGCAATTTAGCTCTTAAACTTTGATACATTCCAAATGTTTTTCGATAATCGCTTTCCGCTTTGAGATAATTCTTTTGAGAAGTGATTTTCTCGTCATAAAGTGATTTTTGTCTCTCAAATTCCGATTTCAAGAATTTAATTTGTTCAGCCACTTCGAGATAGTCTTTTTGAATGTCAAGATATTCCGTGTTTTCCAAGGTTAAAAGTGCTTGACCTTTGGTCACTTTATCACCAACCAAAAGCGTAGTCGATTTGACATATCCACCAATAAACGAAGTCACTTGTGCCCTATTTTGAGGTGGCACATCAATTCTCCCTGAAGTATTGATGACAACATCAAAATCCTGTTCAACCGGACTTGCAATTTCCATTCCCGAGGATTGAAACTGTGTTTTTGTAACAGTTGTTAATCCGCCATCTTTTGTTATTGGTTCTTCAGTTTTAACATCTTTACAGGAAAATAAAAGTGAAATTAAAACGAGGCTATATATGATTTTTTTCATTGGTAACATATTAAAAATTAAGGTATTGTAAATCCAGTTGGGTTTTATTGAATTGCAGCACATTGTCTAAATAATCCACCTGAATGGTTGTTGCGTTTTCTAAGCTTATAATGTATTGAAAGAAATCTATTTCGCCTTGTTGGTAACTACGATTTCCCACTTTGATGATTTCTTCCGATAGTTTTTTTCCGTATTGGTCGTAATAATTGATGGCTTCTTGGTATTTGGCCAATTCATTTATTTTTTGACTGATGTATTTGTCGATTTTTTGTTCTTCGTTTTGTTTTTGCTGTTCCCAAGATTGCAATTCCAATTGGGCCACTTTTGATTTGGCTTTGTTGCCAAAATAAAACAGTGGAATTCCAACTCCAACCTGAAAACCATATAAAGATTGGGATAAACCGCTATTTTTTCCTTGAAAATAATCTAGGTTTAAATCGGGCAACCAATGTTGTTTTTGCAAACTAATTTGATTTTTATAATTTTTCGTAACACTTTCTAAATAAGACGAATATAACAACTTACTTGTTTCGTTTGTTATGTTACTAATAGGTTCGATTTGACTATTTGTGATTACTAATTTTTCTTCGGATTGAACCAAGGATTGCAAGATTTCATACTGTGCTTTTTTGTCATTTTCAATTTGGGAAAGCGAGGTGCTTATCTTTCTGAATTTGGCTTGAGCCGTAATCTTTTCGAGATAATTGGTTTCTCCCAATTCGAATTTTCGGTCGCTGGCTTTGGAGAAATTTTGGTACAAACTATCCAAATAACGATACAATTTTTCTTGATGTTGCAAATACACAATATGATAATACGCATTGGAAACTTGGAGAGTCAGTCTGTTTTTTTGAATTTCAAAACTGCTCTTTTCTTTCTCGTATTCGGCAGTAAAGGCATTTTTTTGCGCTCCATAAACCGTTGGAAAAGCAAAACGTTGTTGGATGCCAAAAACCTTCAAAGGTTCGTTATTTACGGCCAAATTATTTTGGTCATAACTGTAATAAATATTGGTTTTATCAAACGAATAGGCATTATTGATGTTTGCTTTCGATTTATCAACTTGCAATTGAGCCGCTTTTATTCCTTTACTATTTTCGAATGCTTTGGCTATCAAAGAGTCGAGTTCACTATTTGAACTTGTATTTTGAGAAAAAGCAAATGAAGTAAACAACAATCCAAGAATAAGAAAGGTTTTGTTTTTATGAATTTTAAATTTAGCTTTCTTGAATTCTTTTCCATCAAAAACTTTGTACAAAATAGGTAAAACCACCATAGTCAGAATCGTTGCGGTAATCAAACCACCGATAACCACCGTTGCCAACGGACGTTGCACTTCTGCCCCAGCCGATGATGAAATAGCCATGGGCAGAAATCCCAATGCAGCAGCAGCAGCAGTCAATATCACGGGACGTAATCTGTCGGTTGTTCCTTTCAAAATCAATTCGTCCATATCTTCCATTCCGCTGTGTTTTAATTCTTTAAAATGTTCTATCAACACAATCCCATTGAGCACCGCAATTCCGAAAAGTGCAATAAAACCAACTCCTGCCGAGATACTAAACGGTAAATCTCGCAACCATAAAAACAACACGCCTCCCACTGCCGAAAGCGGAATCGCAGAATACACCATCAAGGCTTCTTTGACGCTGCTAAAAGCAAAATACAACAAAATAAATATCAAGAACAAAGCTATTGGAACGGCAATTGCCAAACGTGCTTTAGCACTTTGAAGGTTTTCAAATTGACCTCCATAACTTACAGAATACCCAACCGGTAATTTTATTTTATTCTCTACAATATTCTGAATATCAAGAACAACACTTTGCAAATCTCGATTTCTCACGTTAATCCCCACCACAATTCTTCGATTGGTATTGTCTCTTGAAATTTTTGCTGGTCCTTCGGTATATTCGATACTTGCCAATTCGCTCAACGGAATTTGAGCTCCATTGGGAACCGAAACATATAAATTTCGCAAATCTTCAATATCTCGACGATTGGTTTTGTCCAAACGAATAACCATATCAAAACGTTTTTCACCTTCGAATACATTTCCAACAGCTTTTCCCGCAAAACCAAGTGCAATTATTTCATTCAAATCGGCAATATTCAAACCGTAGCGAGCAATTTTAGAACGATCATAACTAACTGCCATTTGGGGTAATCCTTCCGTTTTTTCTATAATCACGTCCGATGCTCCTTCGATATTTTGAATGGCTTTTTTGATTTCAATGGCTTTGTGCGCCAATACTTCCAAATCCTCTCCAAAAATCTTCACCGCCACATCCGAACGTGTTCCCGAAATCAATTCGTTGAAACGCATTTCGATAGGTTGTGTAAACTCGATATCCATATTGGGGATTTGTTGAACAATAGCCGTTTTTATTTTATCCGCTAATTCATCTTTACTGGAAGCCGAAACCCATTCAGATTTTGGTTTCAACTTAACAATAACGTCGCTTTCCTCCATACTCATTGGGTCGGTTGGCACTTCGGCAGCACCGATTCTGCTCACGACCTGCTCCACTTCAGGAAAGTTTTTGAGGATAATTTTTTCAATTTTTGTTGTTGTGGCAATCGTTTTTGACAGTGATGTTCCAGTTTTTAAAACCGGTTGAATGACAAAATCGCCTTCGTCCAATGTTGGAATAAACTCTCCTCCCATCGTCGCAAACAAAGCCATAGCACCAACCAATAATCCTAATGCGGCATACATTACCTTTTTGGTATTGGCCAAAGCCCAAGTAATTACGGGAATATACCAAGATTGCATTATTTGAATCAATCGATTGGAAATGGAATTTGGATTTTCTTCTTTTGGTTTTAAAAACAATGAAGAAACTACAGGAACATAAGTAAAACAAAACAGCATCGCTCCCACCAAAGCAAAACTAAACGTCATTCCCATTGGTTTAAACATCTTGCCTTCAATGCCGGTTAATGACAGAATTGGGATAAAAACAATCAGAATAATTAACTGTCCAAAAATAGCCGAATTCATCATTTTGGAAGCGCTTTTATAAGTGATTTGGTCAATCTCTATTTGGCGATCTTGATTCGATAAATTTTCTAAACTTTTGGATTTGTGTGCAATTTGAAAGGCTATGAACTCGACTATAATTACGGCTCCGTCAATGATAATCCCAAAATCGATTGCACCCAAACTCATCAAGTTGGCATCAATTCCAAAAATATTCATCAGCGAAATGGCAAAAAGCAAACACAACGGAATCACGGAAGCCACTACCAAACCCGAACGCCAATTTCCTAACAATAAAACTACAACAAAAATCACTATTAAACAGCCTAAAATCAAATTCTCGGCAACGGTGAATGTGGTTTTTCCAACCAATTCGCTACGTTCTAAAAAGCCGTTGATGTAAACGCCTTTCGGTAATCGTTTTTGAATTTCGGTAACTCTATTTTTTACATCCGTGATTACTTGTTTTGAATTTCCTCCTTTGAGCATCATTACTTGTCCCAAAACTTTTTCGCCTTCGCCATTGCCCGTTATCGCACCAAAACGATTGGCATTTCCATAACGAACTTGTGCCACATTTTTAACATAAACAGGCAAACCATTCGTATTTGTGACTACAATATTTTCGATGTCTTGAATGGATTTCACCTTTCCTTCGGCACGAATAAAATAACTTTGATTTGTTTTTTCGATGTAAGCTCCACCAGCAATACTGTTGTTTTTTTCCAAAGCATTGAACACGTCCAAAGTCGTGATGTTCATTGCTTTTAAACTAGAAGGAACGATGGCGATTTCGTATTGTTTGAGATAACCTCCCCAAGTATTAATTTCTACAACGCCTTTGATACCTGACAATTGTCTTTTCACAACCCAATCTTGAATGGTTCTCAAATCGGTTACAGAATATTGAGATTTAAATTCGGGTTTTACTTCTAACGTATATTGATAAATTTCGCCCAAACCTGTGGTAATTGGTCCCATTTCGGGAGTTCCAAAACCTTGGGGAATTTTTTCGGAAGCGGCTTTGATTTTTTCAGCAATGAGTTGGCGAGGAAGATACGTTCCTAAATCATCATCAAAAACAATGGTTACTACCGATAATCCGAATTTTGATATGGAACGAATTTCTTGTACACCAGGCAAATTGGCCATTTCAATTTCGACAGGATAAGTAATAAATTGTTCGATATCTTGGGTCGAAAGATTTCGAGAAGTTGTAATTACTTGTACCTGATTATTGGTAACATCCGGAACTGCGCCAATGGAAATTTGGGTAATGGAAAAAAGCCCATATCCAATAACCAAAAGTGTGAAAAGTAAAATAATTAGTTTATTTCTTAAGCTAAAAGCAATAATTTTTTCGAGCATTTAATTTCTAATTTACCGTACAAAGATAGTAAGATAAATAGCTTGAAATATTAAGAATGGCTTAAGTTACATTCTCTGAAAACTTAAAGTTACAGTAGTGCCTTTATTGATTTCGCTTTGAATTCCGAATTGGATATTTAACAATCCTGATATTCTAGAAACAATGGACAGACCAAGTCCTGAGCCTTTAATTTCAGGATGTTGCGTTGGGTTTGAACGAAAGAAAGGATTCATAATTTTGTTCAGATCATCTTTTGGAATACCAATTCCACTATCCGAAATGGTACAAATTGTAGTGTTTTCTTTTTGTGAAAGCACTATCGAAATACTACCATTTTCACTTGAATATTTTATGGCATTACTGATAATGTTACTAATGATAATAGAAACCAAATAATTGTCGGATTCAACATAATAGTCTTTTGAAAAAGGATGATCAACACTAATTTTTTTAGCATTGATTTTCAAGGAATATCGTGTCAAAATATCTAAGATTAGTGCATTCAAATATACTTTTTCAATTTTTACACTTTGAATTTGATTTTCGAATCGAGCTAATAGTAGCAATTGATCCACCAGATTATTCAATCGATTGACTTCAGAAATTCCATATTTAATTTTGTCTTCATATTCAGACTGCGTTCTTGGTTTTCGAATCAAAACTTCCAAAGTTCCTTTTAAAATGGTCAATGGCGTTCTAAGCTCGTGAGAAGCATCTGAAGTGAATTGTTTTTCTCTTTCCACCGCATTTTCGATGCGATACAATAAATCATTAATGGTTTTAGAAAGCACATAGAGTTCATCTTTGTTTTGTGGCAAAGGAATCCGTTCTTTAAGATTGTCTTTGGTAATTCGGCTTGAAGTTTCTGTAATTAAAGTTACGGGTTTAATACTTCTTCCCGCTATCAATCTGGCAATCAAGAAAAGAACTAACAATATTATTGAAAAAAAAATCAAGAGCGTGTCTTGCAAATTCTTTAAAATCATTGTCGCATCATCCAAAGACATCGCTATAAACAAATAACCGATAACTTTATTTTTATCCAAAAGCGGCACTTGAATTTGCCTAATGGGTTTTTTATTCAAGTAAGTGTCAATAAATTTATTGTCTAATTTAGTAGCATACATTTTGAGTTGCAGCCCTTTTAGATTAGGAGATTTGTCTATCAATTGGTTGTTAATGTCAAAAAACTGGACAAAAACCGGATTTACATTAACGGTATTATGTTCTCGAGCTCTCCATTGATCCACTTGAATTAAATAAGTATCGTTGGGATCAATTTCAATTTCCTCTAAATGTTTGGAAACTTCGTCCATTATATCCTCATTGATATGTGTGTTTACACTGTGATCAATGATTTGATAAATCACAAAAAAAACCACCGAAATCAATAATCCCGTGCTAATGATGTAATGTAAAGCAATCCGATCTTTGAAAGAAAACGAAAACATATAATTAATTTAAATCATTAGCAATATAGCCTACTCCACGAATGGTTTTTATATAATCTTTATCAATTTTTAAGTTCAGTTTTTTACGAATAGCATTCATAAAAACATCAATAACTCCAGTATCATATTCGAAATGAATGTCCCAAACGTCTTCAATAATTTGGGTTCGGGTACAAACCTTCCCTTTATTTCGAACCAAATAACACAGCAATTCGTATTCGCGTTGCGTCAAGTTCGCTTCATTCCCATCCACTTCGACAAGATGTTTTGTGAGTTGAATTTCAATAGGTCCTAGTTTTAATGTTTCTGGCTCCGTTTGATTTCTGAAATGAATTTTTATGCGTTCGACTAATTCATCAAAACTAAATGGTTTTTTGATATAATCATTGGCACCAGCTTTTAGTCCTTCAATAGTTTCTTGAACGGTATCCTTTGCTGTTAAAAAAATAATGGGAGTTGTGGTATCGGTTTTTCGAATGGATTTACATACTTCAATTCCAGTCATTTTTGGTAAAATCCAATCCAAAAGAATGATATTTACTTTTTGGCTTAAAGCCAATTCAAGACCGGTTTTGCCATCGTTTGCTACCAAAACTGTATAGCCCTCTTCCTCCAAACCTTGTTGAAGAAAATTGGCAATCCCTATTTCGTCTTCTACTATTAAAATTTTCATTTTTTATTGCATTACAAACTTGAATCCAATGGTAGCAATATTGGCTTCTAAATTATCGCTTCGCTGATAACGATTGAATCTGAAATCGATATTCTTTAAACCAAATTTCCAGATTTTGGCACCTGTAAAAATATCGGTGTAATTCACCCCAAAACCGTATTGATTTGCATCAAAGGTACTCAAATCGGCATCGGATGTATAATATTTTTCGGTTGATAAATGCGTTTCATAAGGCGCATAATATTTGGATTGGGTTTGAGTGTAAAAACGATACATTGGGAAAACAGTAAATCTATCAGATACTTTAATTGGCAACTCAATAGAAGCTGTGTGGGATTGAATATCCCAATTATCCGAATAAAAACGGTAATACGTACGCAAAACAAATCGCTCATTGATGTAATAATTCAAACGGGCTCCAATGGGTAATTTAAATCGGCTGTCGGGTAATCTTTCGATATCATCGGCCAATTTGTAAACTCCAGCATTGCTTTCACTCTCGTAATTTGGAATATATTGGGCTTGACCAATGTAATAATTAGCTTTATCGGCAAAATAAATTCGGTGATACGGAGTGGACAACAAACCTTGCTGTTGCAAAACGTCAAAGAAAACCGAAAACTGTAATTTTTTTGAAATTACTTGCGAAAATCCAACTGATGCAGAATACGAATTTCTATTTACTGAACTTATGGTTTTAAAAGCTGTTGGTGAATAATTGATTGTGGCTTGACCGTTTTGATCCCAAATAGTTCCATTAATCGAGTTTGCACCATATTTTTCATAATCATTTAATTCTTTTGGATAAATTGGGTTCCATTTATCCAAATACGCGTTCCCTTTTAAACTGATTTCTGAATTTTTATCATTAAAAAGATAAGCAATTCCACCTCCAATTCCAACAGAATTATAATCGTATTCATTCGAAAATGAAACATCGGCATTCCAAATAAAATTACGAGAATCACTACTGTGTGCATAATTTGCAGTCACAGATGTCAACTGATCACTTTGGGAAGCTCCAGACGAAGCCTGCCAAGGAGTTGGTTTTCCGCCATTGTCATAAGGATTAATATTACTTGACGAGGCCGAAGAATAAGCCGAAATACCCAAATCAACTGTTAAAACAGCATCATCGTTTAGGGGCATTGCCACTACAATATTGGTAGCAATATCAGTCAGTTCCTCAGAACCTATTCCTCCTGAAACTGCTGATTTTGATCCATCTTGGTTGTAATAACTTAACAAAAAATCAACTTCTACACTTTCTAAAACACGCTTTTTAAAAACAAGCGTGGAATCTTTTTCTTGTGCAGAAGAAATTATACCGCTGAATAAACTCAATGCAATTACTATTTTTTTCATCTTAATCATATTAATTACATCCACAACCACCACCTGATTTACCACCATTGGCGCCAGCTGCTGCCTCTCTGTACACCTGAAAAGTAGTTTCATAACGCTCCGAAGTTCTTGCCGAAAGCTTCATATCGGGATCATTTATAGCGACTTTTTCATATTCTTTTACCGCATTACAAGATTGAAAAATCAATCCAAGCAGTATTCCTAAAATTATTTTTTTTGCCATTTTATTTAAATTTTTTAATGTCAATTCCTTTTGATGAATGAATAGCACCTTTATCATCTACCATAATACATTCAATACCTTTCAATTGTTCTACTAAATCCATGCCTACTTCTACTCCCAATACAAAAATCCCTGTTGCTAAAGCGTCGGCGATTTCGGTTTGTTTTGCAAAAACAGAGACACTCACTACACCTTTTGCAGGATAACCAGTTCGTGGATCGATGATGTGTGAATAGCGAATATCATTAAAAACAACATATTTTTCATAACTGCCCGAAGTTTCAACAGCACTATTTTCGAGTGGAAAAGTAGCAAAGATTTTATTTTTATTCATTGGATTTACAATTCCAATTGTCCAAAGTTTTCCATCGGGTTGTTTTCCCCAAGCGTTAATGTCACCAGAAACATTTACAATGCCAGAAGTACACCCTTTTGTAAAAAGCAATTCTTTGACTTTGTCGGCGATATACCCTTGACCAATGCCGCCAAGTCCCACTTTCATTCCTTCCATTTTCAAAAAAATAGTTTGTTCTTTTGAATCCAAAATGATGTTTTTGTATCCAATTTTAGAGATCGATTTCTTGATTGCTTCTTCCGTTGGCATTTCCTTCATACTGCCATCAAACTTCCAAATTTTATCCATTGATGCATACGAAATATCAAATGCTCCAGAAGTTATTTCTGATATTTTAATGGCGCGTTTCACTAAGTCAAAAACTTCCTTATCAACTTTAACAGGTTTGATTCCTGCATTTTGATTTACACTTGATATTTGTGTAGTTGGAATCCAATCTGATATTAAATTTTCGATGCGTTTTACTTCAGCTACAGCCAAGTCGGTAAAATAATTTCCTTGAACGGTATCTTTACAAACTACAGTCACTTCAAAAGGACTGCCGAGCATTGAAAGCTTCTTTTTGTGAATGATTTGTGCACCAGAAACAAATGAGATTATTAAAAAAATGAGTGTTACAATTTTTTTCATTATTTCTCCAATGAATGAATAATTTGAATGTAATCAACGGCTGAAACATTCTTAAAACCTGTCATCCCAATTACTTTTGCAGTTTTGTCCAAAAGAATGACTAGAGGAAAACTACCATTTTTGTTGTACTTCTCAGCTAATTTATTATTGTTTTCAGTAAGTTCTGCTGGCAATTGATTTGCCTTTTTCTTTGGAAAATCAGCTTTGTAAATTACCCAATATTTATCAGATTCCGCTTTGAAAGCTTCGGATTTCCAGACAATATTATCTAATTTAATGCAAGGTGCGCACCAATCCGATCCCGAAAATACTAGTAGAATATTTTTATTTTCCTTAAGTGCTTCTAGTTTTGCTTCTTCAAAATTAGTTTTCCAATTTTGAGAATAACCTAATGACACAATAAACAGTAATAAAATTGACCAGTATTTTTTCATATTTAGATACTATATGTTTTTTGAAGGAATATTTAATTGTAAAAATATCGTTTTTTATTAAAATTCAAGTCAAGGCTGTGGAGAATTAAGTTAATATTAATTTACAAAATAGTTTATTTAACAAGACAAAATTACTTTTACTAAAAACGATTAACTAAAAATGGCGTATTTTTACACCAATTAACCAACTCGTATTCAAGCAATTTTCACAACTTGAATCTAACAATAAAAAACACTATGTTTCGCCACAAAGGTAAATTTAGGACTTTTGCACACGATTTGAGATTGGCAATTTTGCTGTCATTTGTTGCAGGATTGGTCAATATTACTGGCGTTTTAGCCCTAAAAACTTTGACAACAAATGTAACAGGTCACTTTGCATTTTTTGCCGAAGAGATAATGAGACACGATTATGCAACTGCCGCCACCTTTTTTATTTTTACCCTTTTTTTTCTGTTAGGCTCCTTTCTTTCTAGTTTTTTACAGGAGTTAATTTCGCTAAAAAGTCCCGATTTATCACACATTTTCCCAATTACGCTGGAAATGGTCATTTTAATTACAGTTGGTATTTTCGGAACCACTACTGGTTTATTCAATTTAGACGGAAAATTGACGGCTTTTTTTATGCTCCTTTCTATGGGAATTCAGAATTCTTTGGTAACCAATATTTCAAAAGCAACGGTTAGAACTACTCATTTAACTGGACTTTTTACAGATTTAGGAATCGAATTATCACAATTATTTTTTTATAAAAAACCCGAAGAAGTAAAAAAACTAAGGACCAGTATCTTTTTGCGATTATCAATCATTACTTTCTTTTTTCTGGGCTGTTTTTCTGGTGGAATTAGCTATCAATTTTTCGAAATGAAAACACTTTTTATCGCCGTATTTGTTCTTTTAATAGCTCAGTGGTATGATTTTTTGCGCCTAAAATTTCATGTAATCAAAAGGAAAACATTTCATAGATAACTTACAACATACCATTATATTTCCTGATAAACCATTCCGAGGCCAGTGAAATGGCAATCAAAACCAATAACCAAACCCAATCAATCAAAGGAGTTTTGGCAACAATTTCTTTTTGGATGGCTTTGTAATTTTCGTTTTCCAAAAGTGATTTGATTAATGCGTCAACCTGATTTGGATAAGATATGATTCCTTGAGTTTGGGTAGCTAATTGATTTAATTTTTCTACATCAGGATTGACGAATTGTTTTTCGATGTCAAAATCTAGAATTTCAAAATGTCCCGAATGGCTTGTTCTTGAATTCAATTCTTTTACTGAAAAATTATATCCTCCAGCCAATAGACCGTCAAGATTAACTTTAAAGAAATTATTACTTTTCAACAAATCGTAGTTTTTGGTTTGCTTGGTTTTCGCATTGGTCACTGAAATTGTCAAACGCGCCTTCTCATCAAATTCGTAGTTTTTATTAAAATACTGTGCCGAAATTTCAATAGCTTCACCCGAATTATAGAAACTTTCGTGATTAACCACCAACGATTTCTTGGCATCATTCGAAGCCAAAAACTGTATTATTTTGTCCACGAAAACATCAAATTTTTCAAAAGATTGATTCTCTACATGACTTTGCATCCGCCATTTCCAACTGTTTTCTCCTAACAAAAAAGCCGAACGTTTGCCTTGATTTTCGGCAAAAGCCAATAAAGGAGCATTGGTATCTATATTTCTAATTTTAGACGAAAGCAAAGTTGAAACCGTTCCATTTGTAGTTACCGTTCCAAAAGGATTTTGCAATGGCGGAAAATTTTCGAAACCAATATTATCAATCGCAAAAAGATTAAATTGCGAATTGAATTCGGCTAAATAATCTTCTTTTTGACCGCTCATTTTGAAAACTAAATTAGTTTGTTGTTGGTTCAAAAAATTGAAATCGGTACTGTTTCCCGTAACAATAAAAGTGTTGATTCCAGCTAATTTATTCTTCTCAAAAACTAACTTAAATTCGTTCGTTGGTTGGTACAAAATTAAAATATTGAAATCTTGTAATGAATTGATTGAATTTGGTTTAACGATAGTTACTTTTCGCTGTGCATTAGATTCAATAGCTCGTTTCAAAGTGCCGATATCGGGATGATTTATGGCTGAAATTATTGCTACATTTGTCTTTTGGTCAATGATTTCAACGGCAAAATTATTGGTGTTATTATAGGTGTTTTTTTCTTTTTCATTAGACGAAATTGTGGCTTTAAAAACTTGTAATCCTACTTTGTCGGCAGGAAGCAAAACATTCAAAATCACTGATTTTTTGGAAGATGAAAAAGAAACATTTTGTTTGCTCAAAACTGAATTCCCTTGCGAAATACTAAAATTGGCAGTTACATTTTTATTCCCAGAATAGTTCAAAAAGACTTCCACGGGAAATTTATTCTTATGAAAAGCATATTTATTGACATTCAACTGGCTTACTTTTATATCCAAAAATGTCGTTGTATCTCCAACAATTATTGGATAAACTTTGTTATTGGCATCAAAAGAATAGACATAATCATTTCCGGAAGTTTGATTTCCATCCGTAATTAAAACCGTTGGGAAAGAGGTGTTTTTATAAATGCTTTTTAAACTTTTTCCCACTTCGTCCAAATTGGTTTGAGTTCCTTTGAAACTGAAACTGTCAGAATTCTGAAATTCGCTATCAAACTGATAGGATTGCACATCGAATTTCTCTTGTAAGTCTTTGTTTTGAAAGAGTTTTTTATACAATTCCAAAGCCGTTTCTTTGGCTTTCAAATCAACAATAGAACTAGAATTGTCCATCACAATGGGCAAAGGAGTTTTGATGGTTTCCAACGTTTTTCGACTCATTATTGGATTAATCAACAACAACAAAATCCCGAAAATGGATAAAAACCGCAAAAAAGCCAAAACCAAGTTTACTCTCGACTTGGCTTTGGCTTTGTAATAATATTGAAAAAACGACAAACCGCCTGCTATTAGTAAAGAAAGCAATAATAATAGAATGGTGTTTGTAGTCATATTTATTTTTGTTTATAGTTTGCGGTTTATAGTTTATGGTTGTATAACAATAAACAACAAACCATTAACAACAAACTTTTTTAAGTTAGCATTCCTCCACAAACATTCAAGACTTGTCCGGTAATGTATGCGCTCATATCGGATGCCAAGAAAAGACAAGCATTGGCAACATCTTCAGTAGTTCCGCCACGTTTCAAAGGGATTCCTTCTCTCCACCCTTTGACAACATCTTCACTTAGTTTAGCTGTCATTTCGGTTTCGATAAATCCAGGAGCGATGGCATTGCAACGAATATTTCTTGAACCTAATTCTAATGCTACTGATTTTGTAAACCCGATTGCACCTGCTTTTGAAGCTGCATAATTGGTTTGACCAGCGTTTCCAGAAACTCCTACAACCGAACTAATATTGATGATAGAACCGGCACGCTGTTTCAAAAATGTTTTCTGAATGGCTTTAGTCATATTGAAAACCGATTTCAAATTCACGTTGATTACTTGGTCAAAATCAGCTTCGGACATTCGCATCAACAAATTATCTTTGGTAATTCCGGCGTTGTTTATTAAAATATCTACTGTTCCAAATTCAGCCAAAACGGCATCAACAAAAGTTTGCGCTTCGTTAAAATCGGCAGCATTCGATTTATACCCTTTGGCTTTGATACCCATTGCATTCAATTCATTTTCTAAAGCTTGAGCCGATTCTACAGATGAACTGTAGGTAAAAGCTACGTTTGCTCCGTGTTTAGCAAAAACTTCGGCGATTCCTTTTCCAATTCCGCGACTTGCGCCAGTGATGATAGCTACTTTTCCTTCGAGTAATTTCATATTGTAATTTATTTTTTTATTTCTAATTGAATTTCAAATATAAGCATAATGTATTTCGTGCCAAAAAAAATGCCCAACGAATTGTGGGCATTTCAATTATTTAAGCTTAGTAATTTAAAAAGCTACATTCCATCTTGGCAATTTTCCGTTTTCATCCAAGAAATTTTGCAACATTTGTCCTTCCAAGAAAGTTGGGATTACTTTGTTTTTATCATTGAAAGTTTCGTACCAAGCCACTTCTAATCTAGTGATGTTTTCCAACTTCATTTGTGCTGGCCAAGAATATTTACGTCCCGTTTTGGCAAATTGATGACCGTTTACGATTTTGTCAAACAATCCACCATTTTTAATTTTCAAAGTTCCGTCATTTTGAATCGTTCCGGTAGAACCTACCATAATCAATTCTTTTTCTTCTCCTTCAACTGCATAAACCAGGAAGATTCCGCTTCCAGCTTCGGGTGCATTACAAACTTCTTCTAAACTATCATCAACTGAAAAAGTAAACTGATTTTTGACTTTGATTTTTTTTAATTCTTTGTACATTTTTTATTTATTAATTAAAATGCCTCACCAAATTAGTGAGGCATTTTGGAATTTATTATTTAAAATATTGAAATTTAACCCAATACTTCTTTTACTTTTTTTCCAATTTCGGCTGGAGAGTCAACCACGTGGATTCCACATTCTCTCATGATGCGTTTTTTGGCTTCGGCTGTATCATCGGCACCACCAACAATTGCACCGGCGTGACCCATTGTTCTTCCTTTTGGAGCAGTTTCACCAGCAATAAATCCAATGACAGGTTTACGATTCCCATCAGCTTTAATCCATTTAGCAGCATCCGCTTCTAATTGACCTCCAATTTCACCAATCATCACAATACATTCTGTTTCAGGATCATTCATAAACAATTCGATAGCTTCTTTTGTAGTAGTTCCAATAATTGGATCTCCACCAATACCGATTGCTGTAGTTATTCCCAATCCTTGTTTTACAACTTGATCAGCTGCTTCATAAGTCAACGTTCCTGATTTAGAAACAATTCCTACAGTTCCTTTTTTGAAAACAAAACCTGGCATAATCCCTACTTTGGCTTCACCTGGAGTGATAACACCCGGACAGTTTGGACCAATTAATCTACAATTTCTACTTTTAATATAGTTATTGGCTTTAATCATATCAGCCACAGGAATTCCTTCGGTGATGGCAATAATTACTTTGATTCCTGCATCGGCAGCTTCCATAATGGCATCTGCAGCAAAAGCTGGTGGTACAAAAATAATAGTCGTATCAGCACCTGCTTGATCTACGGCATCTTTAACGGTATTGAAAACTGGACGATCTAAATGTGTTGTTCCCCCTTTTCCAGGAGTAACTCCTCCAACTACATTTGTACCGTACTCAATCATTTGAGAGGCGTGAAAAGTTCCTTCACTTCCTGTAAATCCTTGAACAATTATTTTAGAATCTTTATTGACTAAAACACTCATGATATATTTTTTATGTGGTTTTTTTGATAGAATTGCAAAAGTATGGTTTTGCTGTTAATATTTGAAAAAATAGTTAAGAAAAATGACTCATTTGATACCCTCTGAACAATTTATCGTCTTTGACTTCCCAAATGACGAAAAAATTACCCATTAACATTTCTTCTCTTGGATTTTCGATCGTTTTCACAAAGTGGGAAAATCGCAATGAAACTAGATTTTTTTCTTGTAGAATATGGCTAATTCTAATTTTGGAACGAACATAAGCTTTAGATAATTCATCGGTTAGGGACAAAATATCATCGTAATTCATTTGGATAAAACCTTTGTTGGTATTCCAGTCGATTGTAACTTCAGGATGAAGCAACTCGCTAACCGTTTTTCTATCTAATAAAACATCAGATTTGTATAAATCGAGAACAATATCTTTTGGTTTCATATGCTACTTTAATTTATTAAGTATTTCCGGAATTTTTTTAATATTGGCTAGCTGTTTCAGTTTTTCACGAGACTCTTCTATAGGTGTACCAAAATATGTTTTTCCTCCTTCAACCGATTTTGTGACTCCTGTTTGTCCTAAAATCACAGCCTTCTCACCTATTGTGATACCACTTGTAGTTCCCACTTGTCCCCAAATGGTAACTTCGTCTTTTATAATTACACAACCCGCGATTCCGGTTTGGGAAGCAATCAAACATTTTTCACCAATAACGGTGTCGTGTCCAACGTGTACTTGATTGTCAATTTTTGTGCCTTCTCCAATAGTTGTATCGCCTGTAACTCCTTTATCAATAGTGCAAAGTGCGCCAATTCCAACATTGTTTTTAATAACCACTCTTCCACCTGAAATTAATTGATCAAAACCATCAGGACGTTTTTTATAGTAAAAAGCATCTGCACCAAGAATGGTTCCTGCGTGAATTATTACATTATCTCCAATTATTGTAAAATCATAAATGGAAACATTGGAATGAATCAAACAATTTTTCCCAATAACGACATGATTTCCGACAAAACAATTGGGCTGAATTATGGTTCCTTCACCTATTTGGGCCGAAGCCGAAATCGCCACATTCGAAAACTGAAAGGGTTTAAAATGTTTGGTTAAAGTATTGAAATCACGAAAAGGGTCGTCCGAAATTAACAAGGCTTTACCTTTAGGACAATCTACTTTTTTATTGATTAAAATGGTTGTTGCCGCTGAATTTAATGCTTTATCGTAATATTTTGGATGATCCACAAAAACAATATCACCTGATTCAACCACGTGAATTTCATTCATTCCGGAAACTGGAAAATTTTCATCACCAACGTATTCGCTGTTGATAATTGTTGCAATTTCTTTTAATGTGTATGTATTATCGAATTTCATAAAATAGTGGTCAGTGATCAGTTTTTAGTGGTCAGTGTATGGGTTTAAGTATTGAATATTTAACTTGACTAAGTATTCAACGCTACTCCCGAGGCTTCGGGACTTTACACTATTCCTTAACTCTTTCCATATAATTTCCTGTAGTAGTATCGATTTTTATTTTGTCGCCTTCATTGATAAACAACGGAACATTTACTGTGGCACCAGTTTCTACCGTAGCTGATTTTGTAGCATTTGTTGCTGTATTTCCTTTAATTCCAGGCTCAGCATAAGTTACTTCTAATATCACAGATGCTGGCATATCTACAGAAAGGGGTAAATCGGTTTCGGTATTGATGGCAATCATTACGCTTTCACCTTCTTTTAATAAATCGGGAGAATCCAAAACATTTTTGTTTAATGATATTTGTTCAAAAGATTCAACATTCATAAAATGAAATTCATTACCCTCTGGATATAAAAATTGAAATTTATGATTCTCAACACGAACTTCTTCAATTTTATGTCCCGCTGAAAAGGTATTGTCCAATACTTTTCCGTTAGACAAACTTTTTAGTTTAGTTCTAACAAATGCAGGACCTTTTCCTGGTTTAACGTGAAGGAATTCTATAATTTTATAGATGTCGTTGTTATATTTTATACACAATCCGTTTCTAATATCTGATGTTGATGCCATTTATGTTTGTTGTTTAATTTTATTGTTTATAGTTTATTTTTATTGTTGGTGATTATGAATTTCCAGAATATCCTTTCATAATACCTCTTGATGAATTTCTGATAAAATCGATAATTTCATCTCTTTCCGGTGTGGCTTCCATTTCAGCTTCAATGATTCCTAAAGCTTGTGTCACATTGTAATTTTTTTGATACAATATTCTGTAAATTTCTTGAATTTCTTTTATTTTTTCGGAAGTAAATCCACGTCTTCTCAATCCAACTGAATTAATTCCAACATAAGACAACGGTTCTTTTGCCGCTTTTGTAAAGGGTGGAACATCTTTTCTTAACAAAGAACCTCCCGAAATCATAGCGTGATCACCTACGCTAATAAATTGATGTACAGCCGAAAGACCTCCTATAATGGCATAATTCCCAATCGTTACGTGACCACCTAAAAGTACTCCGTTTACAATAATTGCATTGTTGCCAATATGACAATCGTGTGCAATATGCGCCGCTGCCATAATCAAACAATTATCACCAATTACAGTTTGTCCCGAGGCAATTGTCCCTCTATTGATCGTCACACACTCTCTAATCGTACAATTATTGCCAATTATTGCCAAAGAATCTTCTCCGCCAAACTTCAAATCTTGTGGAATGGCAGAAATTACTGCGCCTGGAAAAATATTGCAATTTTTCCCTATTCTTGCGCCTTCCATTATAGTAACATTTGAACCTATCCAAGTTCCATCTCCTATAATAACGTTATTATGAATAGTTGTAAAAGGTTCAATAACTACATTTTTTGCAATTTTTGCGCCTGGATGAACATAAGCTAGCGGTTGATTCATATAGTTTGGTTTATGGTTTGTGGTTTGTAGTTTGTGGTTTGTGATTTGTGGTTTTAACTATAAACCCTAAACTACAAACTATAAACATTTTAATTACTGTTTTTTGGCTATTTGAGCCATCAATTCTGCTTCGGCTACGAGTTTTCCATTGGCGTAAGCGTTGGCTTGCATATGACATATTCCTCTTCGTATTGGGGTAATCAATTCACATTTGAATGTCAAAGTATCTCCCGGAAGCACTTTATGTTTGAATTTGACATTGTCAATTTTCATAAAATATGTCAAATAATTTTCAGGATCTGGAACCGTACTCAATACCAAAATTCCACCCGTTTGTGCCATAGCTTCGACAATGATAACGCCCGGCATTACTGGAGCTCCAGGAAAATGACCTACGAAGAAACTTTCGTTCATAGTCACATTTTTTAATCCAACGATATGACTTTCAGACATTTCCAATATTCTGTCGATAAATAAAAATGGAGGTCTGTGAGGAAGAACCGACATGATTTTGTGAATGTCCATCAAAGGTTCTTGATTCAAATCATAAACAGGAACATAATTTCTTTGTTCGATTTTGATGATTTTTGCAATCTTTTTGGCAAACTGAGTGTTGACAAAATGTCCCGGTTTGTTGGCAATTACTTTTCCTTGAATTCTGGTTCCAATTAAGGATAAATCCCCAACAACATCCAGCAATTTATGTCTTGCGGCTTCGTTTGGGTAATGCAAGGTTAAATTATCTAAAATACCATTGGGTTTCACAGTTAATTCCTCTTTTCCAAAAGCAATTTTTAAATTATTCATTGTTTTCTCGGAAATTTCTTTATCCACATAAACAATAGCATTATTCAAATCTCCTCCTTTGATTAATCCTTCTTCCAATAAAAATTCTAATTCGTGCAGAAAACTAAAAGTTCTAGAATCGGCTATTTCCGTTTTGAATTCGGAGATGTTTTTCATTGTGGCGTTTTGTGTTCCCAAAACTTTGGTACCAAAATCGACCATTGCTGTTACACAGAAGTTATCATTTGGCATAATCATAATTTCGCTACCTGATTCTTCATCGGTAAACGAAATAATTTCTTTTACTACATAAATATTTCTTTTGGCTTCTTGTTCGTGTATTCCTGCTTTTTCTACAGCTTCAACAAAATATTTCGAAGAACCATCCATAATAGGAAGTTCCGACGCGTCTAATTCTATGATGATATTATCTAAATCGCAACCCACTAATGCCGCCAAAACGTGTTCAGGAGTTTGAATTTTAACTCCTAATTTTTCTAAATTAGTTCCTCTTTGTGTGTTTACAACATAATTGGCATCGGCTTCAATAACAGGTTGTCCCTCTAAATCCTTTCGAACGAAAGTAAAACCATTATTTATTGGAGCAGGTTTAAAAGTCATAGTCACTTCTTTTCCTGTGTGTAATCCAACTCCGGTTAGTGAAATTTCTGTTTTGATAGTCTTCTGTTTAACCATTGTTTGCATTTTTAAGGTTTAATATTTGTTTTTTTAATTCTTCTAATTCGATAACAATTTTTGGTAAATTCTTGAAATGAACGTACGATTTACTAAAATCATTGTATCCAAATGTGGGACTTCCTTGCAAAATTTCGTCGTCTTTTACATTGCGAGCCACTCCTGATTGTGCCTGAATTTTGACATTATTTCCAATGGTCAAATGCCCAACAATACCTACTTGCCCACCAATCATGCCGCTTTTTCCAATTTTTGTAGAACCTGCGATTCCTGTTTGAGCAGCAATAACGGTATTCTCGCCAATTTCTACATTATGCCCAATCTGGATTTGATTGTCGAGTTTCACTCCTTTTCGGATAATTGTAGAACCCATTGTGGCTTTATCTATCGTTGTATTGGCTCCAATATCTACATTATCTTCGATAACTACATTTCCTATTTGAGGGATTTTCGTATAAGTTCCGTCTTCATTTGGTGCAAAACCAAATCCATCGGCTCCAATTACTGCCCCAGAATAAATCACACAATTATTTCCTATTACCGTTTCGGAATGAATTTTTGCGCCGGCAAAAATAGTAACATTATTCCCAATTTTCACACTTTCGCCAATAAAACAATTGGGGTAAATTTTGACATCATCGCCCAAAACTACATTTTTTTCAATATTACTAAAGCATCCTAAATATAAATTGGCGCCATATTTTACATTTTCCGAAATAAATGAAGGTTGTTCGATACCGATTTTGTTGCCTTTTGTAGCTTGATCGTAAAATTCCAATAATTTAGTAAAAGACATATAGGCATCTTCCACTTTTATCAAGGTGGTTTTTAATTCGCCCTCAGGAATGAAGGAATTATTAACTATGGTTATAGTCGCCTGAGTCGAATAAATATAAGGTAAATATTTGGGATTGGCCAAAAAACTGATGGACCCTTCGGAACCTTCTTCGATTTTAGACAATTTATATACTTCGGCTTTGGGATTACCAACAATTTCTCCTCCCAATACGCCGGCTATTTGCTCTGCTGTAAATTTCATCTTATCGGAATGTATTTTTGATAGGAATAAGATGAAACTCTATGTTTGTCGTCCTACTTAAATTCAAAAAAAATGTACTGTTTTGTTTCATCTCGACAAAAATATAAAAAATAGATTTTAAAAATCGATTTTTAAACAAGTTGTTTTGGAAAACAAAGATAATATTTGGTTACAAATTTTGATAATGACTTCAAATTCAATTGGTCAGAAGCTTCTACAACATCTTCAATAGTTCGGTCTTTTTTCAGAATTCGGATGGGTTCAGCTTCTTTGCTATAGGCTTGATTCTTTATTTTACCTTTAAAAATAAAATAATTGGTTTCGGCCAAAGTAATATTATTTTCTGCTGCAAACCGTTCTTTTAAATGATGTAAATCTTCAGCAGGCACTTTTTCCTCGCTTAATTTAATTTTCAATAAATCTCTGTTGATAATCATTTTGCTCAGGGAAGAAAGTATAAAATCGTCTTGTTTTTGCCAAGATTTCAATGCGCTAATAATATCAAAATCATCGAGTTGAGAAAACAAATCCAAGGTTTCGCTGTCAAAAGTATCCATTGTAATTTTGTGCTGTATAAAGAACAGCAAAGGTTCGCTACATGGCAAAACGACTCCTTTTTCGGTCAATTCTTTGGCGCGTTTTAATGCTTTTGTCAAAATTAACTCGGCTACCAAACTGGTTTTGTGCAAATAGGCTTGCCAATACATCAATCGTCTGGACATCAGGAATTTCTCGACGGAATAAATGCCTTTTTCTTCAATAACCAAGACATCATCGACTACATTCATCATCTGAATTAAGCGTTCGGAATTGACATTTCCTTCGGCTACACCCGAATAAAAACTGTCGCGTTTCAGGTAATCCATTCGGTCCATATCGAGCTGACTCGAAATGAGTTGCAACATAAATTTTCGGTGGTAATCGCCTTTAAAAACCTTAATAGCCAAACTCAACTGACCTTCAAACTCTACATTCAATTGCTGCATAAACAACAACGAAATGGCTTCGTGATGCACATCTTCGACAATGCTGCTTTCCATTGCGTGCGAAAATGGCCCGTGACCAATGTCGTGCAACAAAATGGCAATATACAAAGCATTTTCTTCTTCTTTAGAAATGGAAACTTCTTTGAAACGGAGTGTTTCGACCGCTTTTTGCATAATGTGCATACAGCCCAAAGCGTGATGAAAACGGGTGTGATTGGCGCCAGGATAGACCAAATACGACAAACCCATTTGGGAAATGCGTCGCAATCGCTGGAAATAGGGATGCTGAATTAAATCGTAAATTAAGGCGTTGGGGATGGTAATAAACCCGTAAATGGGATCATTGAATATTTTTAGCTTGTTGATTTCGCTCACTGTACATTGGTTTGTTTTGTTCAACAAATATAAGGAAATCTAAGAGGGAATGAAAATTTAAGTATTCGAATTTTTAATAAGCATTAGGGGTTAAAACTATATAAATATGTGTAGTTCTTTCACCCATTTTTCTCTTTGATACCAATCGTTGTACACTAAATAATAACTATCTACTTTGAATTTTCCAAAATTGAAATCCCTGTATTTTTCTATTATTGCCAAGAGTTTTTCTTTGTTGTTAATTGGTTTTCGGAATCGGGCAACGGTGGAATGTGCGGTTTGGATGGAATACCGTTTGTCGATGCTTTGTTCGAGTCCTGAATCTTTGAATTGGGTTCTGAGATTGTTTCTTAAATCGTTTAGGGAATTTGTATTGGTAAAACCTTGTAGCATTATTGCCGAAGGAGAAGCCGTTACTCCTTGAAAATTGATTTCTATATCGCGAATGTTTACCAAGCTTTTTTCTATAATAGCCACATAATCTGGGATAGATATGGATGCTAAATCAAAGCCGTCATAGCACGAAATGATGGACATCACTGTAATATGAATATCCGAATTGGGATAATAATACTGGTCGGGATCTATTGCTTTGAGTTCGTTTAAGAAGCGCTGAATGGTATTTTTGGTTTGAAGATCTGGGCGGATTATCAGAGTTAAGCCAAACCTATGGTCTGAAGGAGAGTCGATTTGGGTGTCGATATGGTAGTTATCGGCAGCTATCTTTTCTATCGATGTTTTGTAAAGGGTTTCGTAATGTTTTTTTAAGTCCATTTGTTTGATTGGTTCTGCAGCTGCTCCGCAAAGTCTCCGACTTTAAAGCTGTTATTTTCTATTTTTAATCGATTTTTTCAATATTTTTATTATTAAGTCAGTCACAGACTGACGAACACGTCCTCAAAGTCGGAGACTTTGCGGAGCTAGTTTTGCTTTCTATCTGCCTCGTCTTTTATTCGTTTGTTGACATCCACTTTTGCACCACGAAGTACATAAATAGAAATCGTATCTTCCCTAGCAAATACATTGATTCTTTGGCTTGCTAGATATACCTTGTCAAACAACGGAATTTCAGTTTTGCGATTTTTGTCTTCGTCATTGCTTTCCTTAACCAGAACAACATCCACTATTTTTTGGTCATAACGAAGCCAATTGATATAGTCTGCGTCAAAAGATTGGGCTACTACTTTTTTGTTTTTTGTATAATAGTTTATGGCTCCTGCTTGCCCATAATTGTCGCATAAAATAAGGGTTTGATCAAGGTTTGGTAATTGGGCACAAACACTGTCCACTTTTATTGCCAATTCTTTCCAACCCAACATATCGGCGAAGTCTTGTGGCAAGGCGTGATCTTTGCCATCTTCCCAACGAAGCATGCCTAATTTTTTATAGGGTTTTTGATGTTGAACAATGTATTCAGGGCTTTTATTAGGAAATCCAATTTTGTAAAAAGGAATAAATAATAACAGAGGAATACTAATTAACACTGGTTTTAAATACTTTTTCCAACCGTCTTGCAAAATAGATTCTAGATAAACTGCTCCAAATGAAATATAAATTGGGTAAATTCCAATGGCGTAATAATCCTTGGCTTTGAAGTACATAAAAACCACTAAAGTAAAAATAATGCTCCAAAAGAAGAACCGATATTGCTTAAAGGGGTTGTAAAAAAGTAAGGCATAAAAAGCGGAAAAAATCACAAAAATGGAACCTAGGTAAAATAGAAATTGAGCCTTTAGAAAATCGATTCTGTTTACATTAACCAATTGTGTTTCTGCTAATTCCCTCATATGAGCAATAACTGGAAAATTATTGTTGTATTGCCACAACAAATTAGGCAAAATTAGCAACACAGCCATTGCTATTGCCAAATATAGTTTAGGTTGCAGAAATATTCTGCGCTGTTTTGTAAAGAGTATGGCAGGAAATAAGCCCACGAGTAAAAACAAAATATTGTATTTATTCAAAAATCCTAACGCAAATATTATCGCACCTATAAAAAGCCATTTTGTGTTTTCTGTTTTGAAATATTTGATGATGATAAAATAAATACTGGTCCAGCACAACACATCAAATGAGTTGGGTTGATAGAGAATATTAAGACGCAATAGCGCTGAAAATAAGACACAAGTTGCTCCTAAAACTAAGGCAAATGTATTTCCGTTCAGTGCTTCAATGGCTTTCCAAACCACAAAAATGGTCAATGCTCCAAATAGTGCCGGAAAAAATTTTATCCAAAAAATTGAGTTTCCTAATAACAAAATGAGATAGGAAATCCAAGAGGTAAATGGTGGCACCGACTGAAATCCCCAAGCTAAATGGTTGACTTGTTCAAGATGTAAATATTCATCCCGTTGCAAGTCGTATTCAGGACTAATCAGAAAATATTGCAAGACAAATTTGACTGCAATAAAACCGATTAAAATTAGGGTGTTTTTATTCATTGATTATTTTCTATTGGAATGGATGCTCCCTCTTTTAAAAAATTATTTTAAAAAAATAGTTCAAATAGCTAGGTTATTTTTGCCCAATATTTTACCAAATATATTAAATAATTCTTACAGAATATAACTATTTTTACCTTTCAAAATCCTTTTAAAATTTTACAATTTAAATCTAAAATAGTATTGAATCAAGGATTAATTTAAAATTATATTGAAGAAGACCTAACTAACAGTTAAAAATTGAGTTTCTATTAATCCCGAATCTATTTGTTGCTTATATTAATAGTTTTTTAAAAAATAAAACCTTTTTTCTTGTGGATATAAATAATTTGTCCGTAAATTTGTCCGTATCCGTAAAAACGTCCGCAAAATGATAAATGTAAAATTCTACCTAGATAAAGCTGATAAAAACAATAGATATCCAATTCACCTTGTTTTGCATCAAAAAAATTCAAAAATCAAAGTTGCAACTGGCGAAAAAATAATGAAGAAGGATTGGGACAATAAAAACCAATTAGTTAAGGATTCTGAATATGCACATAAATCAATAAATAAGTTTTTGATATTTTTGAAACACGAAGTTGAAAAATATTTTGAAACTGAATTACACTCTAATTTTACAGATAAAAAAATTAAAGAAAAAATAACTTCTCTAGTTAATAGCAGAAGAGAAAATACGGATATTAATATCGTTTCTGAACCTCCAGCAGAATATGAAACAAAATCTAAAGTTACTTTTGTTGATTTGTTTGCGGGAGCAGGAGGTTTTAGTGAAGGTTTTCTTCAAGCAGAATATGAAAATAAATATTATGATTTTAGATTAGCCAGTGATATCAATGAAAATTGTGAATTGACACATCTAGCTAGATATAATTATCAACTAGGTTTAGACGCTGAATTTCTTCGTCAAGATATTACCGAACCTGATTTTTTAGATAATTTCTTAAAAAAAATAGGTCAGAAAGAAGTTGATATTGTTTGTGGAGGACCTCCTTGCCAAAGTTTTAGTTTGGCTGGTAAAAGAAAAAAGTTTGACAAAAAAGATGATTTGTTCGCACATTACCTAAAAGTTATTAGGCAATTGCGTCCCAAATATTTTGTTATGGAGAATGTCAAAGGGATTTTGACAAAAGAGCAAGGCAAAATTAAGGAAATGATTCTTCAAGAAATTAGATCAATTGTTGATTTAAAAGAATTTAGTTTATTGATTCATTTTGTTGCTCAACTCAAAAAAATAGAAATTGAAAATTCGTTTATTTTAGAATGTTACAATTTACGTTTGCAATTTGAAAAAGCCACTGACAAAGAATTAGATGCTTTAAAAAATAGTTATATCAACAACTTAGAGAATAAATTTAGATTATTAACGCCAAAAATTGTTGATTACAAAACAAGTAAAACGGATAAAAACATTAGTACTATTCGTCACGGATTCAATCTTTTGAAGCGTGTTAAAGAATTGGAATACATTAGAAAAAGGGTTATTAATGAAAAAGCATTTTCTAATTTAGACAATGATTTTTTTGCTGATGATTTTGATTTGTTTTTAACTTCAATTGAATCTGAAACAATCATTGCAAAAATACATACCGCTTTCAATAATTTAAAGCCAAATGCAGCTTTTTTAGATGATGTACAACAAATAATTATAGCTCTTGAAATATTTGATTACTCCTTTGATGAATGTGTAAAAGGATTGAGTTCTTTTGTTATTAAGGCAAATAAGGAAAAAGAATTTGAAACTATTTTATCTAAAATTAGACTTTATAATATTGAACAACCCTTTGTAGCTTTAGCATCAAACTATGGAGTTCCTCAAAATCGTGAAAGAGTATTATTTATTGGTTGCAGAAAAGACCAAAAAATTATAAATGATATTCCTGCTACAGTAAAACACAGTGAAAAGGTTAATGTTTTTGAAGCAATTTATGATTTGGATTTTGTCGGAAATGATGATGAAAAATTTAATTATGAAAAAATAGATTTAAAAGCACAATACAATGGTTCTACTGAGAAAATGAAAGCATTAATTCAGAAAAGAAATATTGATGGCAAGCCTAATGAAAATGATGGTTTAAGCTATTCTGAATGGTCAAAAAAAGGAAGATTAAACGGTCGATTTGTAAATGCAAAGAATCCATTTTATGTGAGAAATTTTGAAGAACTTCAAAACGCATTAACCCACTTGGTTGCTCCATTACAAAATCATAAAACGAGTAAACAAAATGAAGATGTTATTAAAAGATTAGATGTTATTTTAAAATCTGGAAATTACGAATCTGCAAAGGAAAATCTTAAAGAAATTGGTTTAGAATCTGACAAAAGAAGTTATACAGTTTTAAAACCTGAAGGACAAAGTTCTACAATTATGACTATTGCAGACGATTACATTCATTATTCAAATCCAAGAGCATTGACTGTTCGAGAAATGGCAAGACTTCAATCATTTGATGATTCTTTTGTTTTTCAAGGGAAACGCTCAACAGGTGGAAATAAACGTAAATTTGAAGTTCCACAGTACACATTGGTTGGGAACGCTGTTCCACCATTAATGGCTAGAGCTGTAGCTTTAGAAATATTAAAGAACATCAAATAATGCGTTTATGAGGAATTTAACCACTATTGAGATCGATAGACTAAAGATTTTGGCTGAAAATGCGATTTCCCTTTCATTAATTGAACTTACTAAAACAGGTTTAGAAAAAGGAATAATGGATGCAACTGGTTCCGTCAGAAGTTATTTAAAAGAAAATGATTTACACGACTATGAAATTCAAAAACAAGGAGCTAAAGAAAATGGTGTTTTAATAGATTCTATAATAATTACAGGTAATGCGTTTGTAGATTCAAAAGCGTCTCTATATAGACCTAAAGCAAAGGGAAAAGGTGGAGATCCAAGAATTTGGTTTTATGGAATTGCTAAATACTGTAGTCCAAATGATATTTTAGCATTAATAAGCTTTGATAAGAAAATTTGGGTTTTAAATTTAACTAAAATTCCAATTGAAACATTAATAAATTCCTCTCTAGTTAATCCAATCAAGGATTTTATAGTAGAAATTAATCAAATCACAAATGAAGTTTCAAATGAATTATTAATCAAGTTAAGAGAAATTGCTTCTAGAGGTTTTGTTCCTGCTTTATTACAAGCTGATACTGCGATAGGCAGAACTTTGGAACATCTGCTTGACATAAAAATGAATTCGTCGAAAACTCCTGACTACAAAGGCATTGAACTTAAATCTGCCAGAGAAAATAAAGGAACTAGAAAAGGCTTGTTTGGAAAAACTCCTAATTGGCAGTTAAGTAAATTTAAAAGTAGAATTGAAATCCTTGATGCTTTTGGGTATTGGGAGGATGGAATTTTTAGATTGTACAATACAATAAGAGGAACTGGCAGAAATGCTCAAGGTTTGATTTTGAGAACTGACTATGAGTTGGATTATCTATTTGAAAATTCAGATAAAAAAGAAATTGGAGATTTTTTAGTTTGGGAATTACAAGTCCTAAAAGATGCATTAGCGACCAAGCACAAAGAAACATTTTGGATTAAAGCTGAATCTAAAAAGGAAGATGGGAAAGAATATTTTTTATTTAAGTCTGCTGAACACACAAAAGGACCATTGCTAAATCAATTTGGACTATTAATTGATATTGGTGCTATTACTGTTGATTATCCAATCAAAAGGTTGCCAGACGGTTCCGTAATTGATAAAGGTTGTAATTTTAAGTTAAAACCTAACGCATTAAATTTATTATTTCCTCCAAGTCAATCTTATTCTTTAATAATGGAATAGTTTTTTTAAGTAGTTTTTTTAGTGTTAAAATATTAGCTGTTAATCCAATTCATGAATAAGTTGGTTTTTTATATTTCAACCAAAGTGCAAATATTCCAATACCACCAAAATTAGAAGTAAAATAAAAAAGAGCTGTGTCTAATAATGCTGGTGATTTCAATTCGTCCCAATTTGAATCATATCCATAAATTAAACCCATAATCATTTCAACAAATATTCTTCCGCCAATTAAAACTATACAAGTAATTATTGCAGCGAAAATAAGTTTTTCACCAAAAATTAGTTTTTCTGTCGGAAATAAATAAACTAATAGATTAAATAGTGTAACTAAAAAATAAAGATGGTTTGGCGGTGTTCCGTAGTATTCACCATGAAAGGGAGGTTCTATAAGTATTGTACTAAACAACAATACCATAATTATTAGAAATATCCGATATTTATTAATTTCTCTACCATTCTAAATTCATCAAAAATGTTGTTAAAAATGGATGTTTGTTAATTTATTTGCCAAACTGTATCCATCTTATCATCTCAAATTACGAAACTTTTGTCTGACATGCATCAAACATAATTTTCTTTCAAATATATTAAATAATTCCTACAAAATATAAAAATAATTTATTATTAATTAAATTAGTTTTTAAAGGAAATTGGTCGTTTTTCTTTTCCTCTCGCGTGAGGGATGGAAGCGGCATCCTCGCAGTGCAACGGAGAGATACAGCGAACAGCCCGACAGCGACGGAGCTTGCGGAGACGGTGGCACGCCCAAATAAAAATTTGGATTTATTTTTAAAAGCAATACCTTAAAATAATATTAAATTATCATCCGATTGCCCAATTCCCTATATAAAAAAAGTAATTTGGCATAAGATTTATTACTTTTGAATACTATTTACTTACAATTATGGACAAGATAAAAATACTTTGGGTCGATGACGAAATTGACTACCTAAAACCACATATTTTATTTCTAGAAAAGAAAAATTACAGTGTCACTACTTGCAATAACGGACGTGACGCGATTGATATTTTTGATAACGAAAATTTTGATATTGTCTTTTTGGACGAAAATATGCCTGGAATGAGTGGCTTGGAAACACTTTCGGAAATGAAGGAAAAGAAATCTTCGATTCCGATGATTATGATTACCAAGAGCGAAGAAGAGTATATTATGGAGGAAGCGATTGGCTCAAAAATTGCCGATTACTTGATAAAACCGGTCAATCCAAACCAGATTTTGTTGAGTTTGAAAAAGAATTTAGATCACTCACGATTGATTTCGCAAAAAACGACTTTGGATTATCAGAAAGAATTCCGCAAAATTTCGATGGAAATGGCAATGGTCAATTCCTATGAAGATTGGGTAGAATTGTACAAAAAACTACTCTTTTGGGAACTCGAACTCGAAAACATCGACGACCAAGGAATGATTGAAATATTGGAATCGCAAAAAGCAGAAGCCAATTCGCAATTCGGGAAATTCATCGAGCGTAATTATGAAGATTGGTTTGCTCCAAAAGCAGATAAGCCTATACAATCGCACACTTTGTTCCGCGAATTAGTAGTTCCTGAAATTGTCAAAAAAGACAAACCTATTTTGTTTGTTGTCATCGATAATTTGCGTTACGATCAATGGAAAGTGTTTGAAAACGTGATTGGAAATCATTACAAATTGGAAAAAGAAGTTCCGTATTACGCTATTTTGCCCACAGCAACTCAATACGCCAGAAACGCCATTTTCTCAGGATTGACGCCACTCGAAATGGAGAAACAGTTTCCACAATATTGGAAAAACGATCCCGAAGAAGGCGGAAAAAACTTGTTTGAAGCCGAATTTTTGACGGCACAACTCAAAAAATTGGGATTGAACATCAAGCAAGATTATTTCAAAATCACCAATCTTGCAGGAGGAAAAAAACTAGTTGAAAGTTTCAAAGCCTTAAAAAACAACGATTTGGTTACGGTAGTTTACAATTTTGTAGATATGCTTTCGCACGCCAAAACCGAGATGGATGTGGTAAAAGAACTCGCTTCCGATGATAAAGCGTATCGCTCACTGACGTTGAGTTGGTTCAAGAATTCACCACTTTTAGAAATCATTCAGCAAGCTCAAAAACTGGGTTTCAAATTGATTTTGACTACAGACCACGGAACAATAAATGTTAAAAATCCCTCGAAAGTAATTGGAGATAAGAACACGAGCCTGAATTTACGCTACAAAACAGGACGCAGTTTGACCTATGAGCAAAAGGATGTATATGCAGTTAAAGAGCCAAAAAATATTGGTTTGCCTACCATAAATATGAGTAGTTCTTATATTTTTGCAAAAAATGATTTGTTTTTGGCTTATGTGAACAACTACAATCATTATGTGAGTTATTATAAAAATACCTATCAACACGGTGGGATTTCGTTAGAAGAAATGATTATTCCGTTTTTGATTTTTAACCCGAAGTAATTTTAGATTTTAGATAAATAAACTTTTAAACAATGAATATCACTTTTTCATTAGATGAAATCAACCAAGTAGCTCAACAAATTTTAGAACAAAACCCAAATAAAGTAATTCTTTTTCACGGAGAAATGGGCGTTGGAAAAACCACTTTGATCAAAGCTTTGGCTAAAAACCTTGGTGTAAACGGTGCCACAAGTAGTCCTACTTTTTCTTTAGTTAACGAGTATCAAACATCTAATAATCAACTAGTGTATCATTTTGATTTTTATAGATTGAAAATTGAAACCGAAGCATTAGATATGGGTGCTGATGAATATTTTTATTCGGGACATTGGTGTTTTATTGAATGGGCCGAAAAAATCCCAAACCTTATTCCCGATTTGCATTCGGTGATTAGAATCGCTTTGCTTCCTGATGGAAAACGCTCCTTGACCCTAATTTAAGTCCATCGAAATAGTCACATTTTAAACTTTTTATGTAAATTGTACCTCTAAATTTTCACAATACAATGGCAATATCTCCATTCACGAAACAACAGTTATTACCTCAAGAAGAAAAACTTGAAATAGCACGTCACAAAAGCGAACTTTTCATTGGAATTCCCAAAGAAACGAGTTATCAAGAGCGTCGCATTTGCCTTACTCCTGATGCCGTAAATTCGTTGACGTATCAAGGTCATCGTGTAATGATTGAGGCTGGAGCTGGAGAAAGCTCGAGTTATTCGGATAAAGAATATTCGAATGCTGGAGCAGAAATTACCAACGACACCAAAAAGGTTTTCGGTTGTCCAATGATTTTGAAAGTAGAGCCTGCCAGTTTAGCAGAAATCGAAATGATAAACCCAAATTCGATTGTCATTTCAGCTATTCAGATAAAAACCAGAAAAAAAACCTATTTCGAAGCTTTAGCCAAGAAAAAAATAACAGCTCTTGCAATTGAATATATTAAAGACGAAGATGGCTCCTATCCTATTTTAAAATCATTGAGCGAAATTGCTGGCATAGCTTCTGTACTTATTGCCGCTGAATTAATGATTACAAATGAATTTGGAAAAGGATTATTATTTGGTAATATAAATGGCGTTCCTCCTACAGATGTTGTGATTCTTGGAGCGGGAACGGTTGGCGAATTTGCCGCAAAAACTGCTATTGGTTTAGGTGCTAATGTAAAAGTTTTTGACAATTCTATTCGGAAATTGCGCCGTTTGCAAAACAATTTGAACCAACGAATTTTCACCTCTACTATCCAACCTAAGTCTTTATTAAAAGCCTTAAGAAGATGTGATGTCGCTATCGGAGCGATGCGTGGCCAGGAACGTTGCCCTGTTATAGTTACCGAAACTATGGTAGAGCATATGAAAAGAGGCGCTGTAATTGTTGATGTAAGTATAGATACGGGAGGCTGTTTTGAAACTTCAGAAGTTACTTCTCACGAAAAACCAACCTTTGTTAAGAATAACGTTTTACACTATTGTGTGCCGAATATTCCTTCTCGATATTCTAAAACAGCCTCACTTTCTATAAGCAATATTATCACTCCTTATTTGTTGCAAATAGCTGAAGATGGCGGAATCGAAAGTTCCATCCGATGCAATCAGGGGTTGAAAAACGGAGTTTATTTTTATCACGGAATCTTGACCAACAAAGCGATTGGAGATTGGTTTGATTTACCCAACAGCGATATTAATTTAATCGTGTTTTAACTAAACTTTCATTTATATTTGCCAAAAATTTAAATATGAAATTTGCACATCGCTTTGCTTACTATTTACTTGGATTGATAATGGGATCCTTTGTTGTTGCTGCCATTTTTAGCGGAAAAGACACGCGTTGCAATTATTTCCCAAATGCTCGTGTTTTGAATGATTTAAGAAACAAACCTTTTTATTATTCAGATGAAGCTTCGAAAGTATTAGCCGAAAAATGGATAGACACTACCGATATCAAAAACTGTTTGAAATATGGAGATGTCGATTTTGACCAAAGTAATATTGCCGTTGGCAATGGAAAACGCTATGTTATTGACGGTAAAACAGTAAAGAACCAAGATATAACTCTTCAAGTAATCAATTATCCCGAAAAAGCGGTTTTAGATAAAATTATAAAGAAATAAAATCTCGACTATTCTAATGAAACTCCTCAATTGAGGAGTTTTTTTATGGGATTTATTTATAAAAAACGTCATAGGCAAACCGAATCAAGGTGCCAACAACTACAATCAAAAAGAAAATTCGAATAAATTTATTACCCTTATTAATGGCTAATTTGGCACCAAGCCAACCTCCAAAAGCATTACTAAAAGCCATAGGAATAGCAATTGCCCAGATAATTTTTCCTTTCAAAATAAACAAACAAATGGAACCAAAATTGGTTGCCAAATTCACCATTTTAGCATTGGCGGAAGCGTGTAAAAAATCAAATCCCATCAAAGCAATAAAGGCCAAAACCAAGAAACTTCCAGTTCCGGGTCCAATAAACCCGTCATAAAAACCCACTACAAAACTGATGAGAACAGCATAAAAAATTTGAGTTCGAGCCGAATGTGTTTTTACAATATGTTGTCCAAAATTTTTCTGAGCATAAGTATAAACCACCAAAAGCGAAAGAACAACCAACAATAATGGTTTCATAAAATCATTGCTCACATACGTCAACAAAGTCGAACCCAAAAAAGCCGATGGAAAAGCCAAAATCATCATGATAGCTAGTAACTTCCAATTCATATCGACCTTTTTCAAGTATTGATATGCAGCAAAGGATGTTCCACTAAAAGCAGGTATTTTCAAAGAGCCAATAACGGTAGAAACTGGAAGATTGGGTAACAAAATAAGTCCAACTGGAGTTTGGATTAAGCCTCCTCCACCTACGATGGCATCAATAAATCCTGCAACAAAAGCGGCTAGACAAAGTAAAATGAGGATGTAGGATTCCATTTTTTAATAAAATTTCAGCAAATGTACTATAAGTTTATTGGTTTATTCGTTAATTTGTCTTTGGATAAATAAATTTAAAAAACTCAAATTTCAAATGGATTCCACACGAATAATAGAATTGATAAGCTACAGTTTACCTACCATAATAATGGCTTTTGTAGCCTATAGTTTCTTCGAACTTTACACCAAAAACGAAGATGAAAAACGAAAATATTTAATTAAAAAAGAATCAAAACCAGACACATTATCTTTGCGTTTGCAAGCATACGAACGTATGACTTTGTTTTTGGAACGCATCAATCCATCGCAATCATTGGTTCGGATTGCACCAATTTCAGAAGATAAAATAGATTATCAAAATTTTGTAATTGCCCAAATCGAACAAGAATACGAGCACAATTTAGCACAACAAATCTATATTTCGGATGAATGTTGGTCCACGATAACTACAGCTAAAAATGCTACAATACAAATGATTCTTTTGGCTACCAAAAACGAAAAAGTTGGCGATGCTCATCAGTTGCGAGAATTTATTCTAAACGATTTATTGACAAAACCATCTCCTAGTAATGTCGCATTAGAATTCCTCAAAAACGAAGTGAGTCAGTTGTGGTAGTTTATTCTTTCAACAAGCGGTTCAATTGAATTTGTTCTTTTTCATTTAAATTAGGCAAAATGCGTTCGAATGAAACTCGCATTTCCTGATTTTTCAATAAAGTTCGAATGCTGTCTCTTCCAAATTTAGAAAATTGCCACTGATGATGTGTTGTTGCATTCACTAAATTTATCAAAACACTATCGTTTTTCAAATCTAAAGCCAACAATTTCCCTAATGCATTTTGTCGTGTCGATGCTTCGTAGTTTATGGAGGCGTAATTTTCCAATTCATTGATTAACAGTTTTTTATCAATCGAATCTTGTTTGGTCGCAATGGAAAGAAACAACCATAAAATTCTTAAATTATAATCATTGTATCCCATCCAATTTCTTGATTTTTCTAAATAATTAATTCGATTATTCGGAAAATCTTGCCATAAATTATACAAAGCGACTTCCTGAGTTTGATAGGATTTGTCGTCCAAAAGCGTTTCGTAATCCAATCGAAATTCTTCAGGAATAGCATTCAAAGTTACAGCAACCGCTTGACGCACTTGCCAATTATGAGTTACCAAAGCGAGTCGCAACAACTCCTTTTTATCTTCAAATTTTTCGTTTTCTAATTGGGCAACAATAGCTTCTTTAACTGAAAAATAAGCATCAGATTGCATTATGCTAATAAAGAAATCTTTTTTAGCAGACAAGGGTATATTTCGTAGTTTCTCTATTTCAAAAAGTGTTTGAATCGATTTGTTTTTAGATAGTAAATCATTGGCAATATGCATATCAAAACCAGGTTTTTCAAGCCATACTTTGCTAAAATTATCCAAATCAAAATTAGAAACTTTCTTGATTTCGGCGAGAAAATCCTGTGTATTTACATTTTGGAAAGCATATTTCTTAAGATAATTTTTTACTGCTTTTTTAAAAGATTTTTCACCTATTCCCTCTTCCAAGACATGTAATGCCCAAGCTCCTTTTTGATAAAAAGTCAACGAACTCGCTTTGGCATTCAAGACTGGAATCGTATCGGTTTTGGACGCTTGTTGAAGTAGTTTTGCATAGTCATTCAGCTTGGAATAAAAATAATCCTCCCCGAATAGTTCCTTTTCGGCCAGTAACGCATAATAAGTCGCAAACCCTTCTTGCAGCCAATGATCTTTACCCTCTTCGGCAGTTATTAAATCACCAAACCATTGATGCGCTAATTCATGAGCATTGACATTGGTATAATTTCGATCCTCAAAACCAATGGAATCCACAACAAACCGATTCGAAAAAAGCGTCGCCGAAGTGTTTTCCATTCCGGCATACAAGAAATCGCGAACTGGAATTTGTTTGTATATTTTCCAAGGATACTTCACTCCTATTTCTTTTTCCAAAACATCAAAAATTCGTTTAGAATAGCGATAAGTTGGTTCAAATTTGGACAAAGTATTGGGCTCAAAATACATTTCTAAAGGAATTCCAGATTTTGAAAGCTCCATTTTCTTGTCGAATTTTCCAATGGCAAGCATCAATAAATAAGAGCTCATCGGTTTTTGCATTGTGTATTTCCAATAAGTCGAATTGTTATTTTCCAATTTACGGTACAATTTTCCATTCGAAATCACCTGATATTTGGAATCGAAAACAACTTCTAAATTAAAAATCAACTTTTCATTCACATCGTCAAAACTCGGAAACCAATGGCTGGTGTATTTCCCTTGTCCCTGAGTCCAAATTTGCAAATTATGGGTCGCTTCGGAACCTACAAAATATAAAGTTTGTTTGGGAATCGCTTTATATTCAAAACTCAAAGTGTTTTTCCCTTTTCGAAAAGGATAAATCAACAAAAGTTGTTTTCCATTGGTTGAAAATTCTATCTTTTTTTCGTTCAATTCCACCTCAGAAAACGTCATATTCTGGGCATCAATTTTGAGAGTGTCAATGGATTTTAAAACCGTAAACGAATACCGAACTGCTCCCGAAACTGATTTTTCAGTAGGATTAATAGTCAGTTGACCATAAACCGATTTGAAATCAACCGACTTGGTTTGTTGAGCAAAAATAATGGTAGATAATAAGAGGAAAAGGTATTTCATTTGTTATTTATCTTCAAACAGTTTCAACAATTGTGTCACCGTATTCCAATTCCGAATCGTTGCCGTCACGTTCAATTTTTTCTCAATATATTTCTGCTCTAATCTTGTTTTTCCTGCGCCAACGGCATATTTAATGTAAATTCTATTGGCGTCAATTCTAGCTTCATCGGGTTTAAATTGACTAATTTTTAAATCATTGATACTATCGCTTCGCAAGGTTGTAGAAATAAAAGCGACGTATAATTTTTTAATATCTAATTCCTTTTCTTTCAAAAAAGGATTGTTCTTGAAACAAGCTTCTAAATCGGTTTTGCCAATAACCACAACGGGAACTTCGTGACCAAAAGCCTTAAAAATTTCCTGCTTGATTTTAAAACCCACAGCGGCAGCATTTTCTTCGTCAGTATCAACAAAAACATTTCCCGATTGGATATACGTTTGCACATTTTGAAAACCAACAGCTTCCAAAGTCGTTTTCAAAGTCTCCATTTTCATTATATTGTGACCGGAAACATTGATGCCGCGAAGTAATGCGAGATGGGTTGTCATTTAGTAGTGATTTTAGAATTCAAATATACTTTTTCCTACCCCAATACCAAACAATTGTATTTCCTATTTTCCAAACAAAAAACTATCTTCGCTTCATCAAATTAAAAATCCGTCCCGATAGCTATCGGGATCAGTGTTTTTACGAAGTAAATCCGTGTCCTCCGTGTCCAAAAAAACATTCGTGTCCAAACTATGCAGCAAAACATCCTAGAAACTCCCATCGAATACCTCAAAGGCGTCGGTCCTAACCGCGGGACTTTGCTACGCAAGGAATTGGGAATTCACAAATACGGTCATTTGCTCAATTTTTTCCCTAATCGCTATATCGACAGGACACGCTATTACAAGATCAACGAATTGCAAAACAATATTGCCGAAGTTCAAATTATTGGTAAAATCATTAACATCAAAACCGTTGAATTTGGCAAAAACCAGAAAAGATTGGTCGCTACTTTTGTGGATGATACAGGACAAATGGAACTCGTTTGGTTTCAAGGTCACAAATGGATTCGGGAAAGTTTGAAACTCAATGAAATCTGTGTGATTTTCGGAAAATGTACTTCTTTTGGGAATACTTTTAATATGGCGCATCCCGAAATCGAACTGATGACGGAACACGAACAAAGTCTTCGCTCAGCAATGCAACCCGTTTATCCATCAACAGAAACCTTGACAAATCGAGGAATTTCGAATCGGGCAATCAATAAAATGATGCAGCAATTATTCATGGAAACCCAAGCCAAATTTACCGAAACCTTACCCGATTATCTGACTGCCGAATTAAAACTGATTCCGAAAAACGCGGCATTGTTCAACATCCATTTTCCCAAAAGTGTCGAAGCATTGGCGAAAGCCCAATTCCGATTAAAATTTGAGGAATTGTTTTATATACAATTGCAATTAATCACCAAAAACCTCATTCGAAAGCACAAAATCAAGGGACATCCGTTTACGAAAGTGGGCGAATATTTTAATGATTTTTATCAAAATCATCTTCCTTTTGAACTGACCAATGCCCAAAAAAGAGTCGTCAAAGAAATCCGAATCGATATGGGAAGCAACGCCCAAATGAACCGATTGCTGCAAGGTGATGTAGGCTCTGGAAAAACAATCGTAGCTTTGATGAGTATGCTGATTGCCTTGGATAACGGTTTTCAATCTTGTTTGATGGCGCCAACAGAAATCTTGGCAAATCAACATTTTAACGGTTTGTCAGATCTAGCCAAAGAACTGAATATCAACATAAAAATACTCACTGGCTCAACCAAAACTGCCGCTAGAAGAATCATTCATGAAGAACTCGAAAACGGTAGTTTACACATCTTGATTGGCACACACGCTTTATTGGAAGACAAAGTAAAATTCCATAATTTGGGTTTGGCCGTGATTGACGAGCAACATCGTTTTGGTGTGGAACAACGTTCTAAATTATGGAAAAAAAATGAAATTCCGCCACATGTTTTGGTAATGACCGCCACTCCTATTCCACGAACTTTGGCAATGAGTTTGTATGGCGATTTGGATATTTCAGTAATTGATGAATTGCCTCCAGGACGAAAACCCATTCAAACCGTGCATCGATTTGACAGCAATCGCTTGAAAGTCTGGAAATTTATTCGGGATGAAATCGCTTTAGGTCGTCAAATTTACATTGTTTATCCATTAATTGAAGAATCAAAAACTATGGATTTGAAGGATTTGATGGACGGTTACGAAAGTATTTCTCGTGATTTTCCGTTGCCACAATATGCTATTTCGATCCTTCACGGAAAAATGAAACCCGCCGAAAAAGATGCCGAAATGAAACGCTTTGCCGAAGGTAAAACCAATATTATGGTAGCCACAACAGTGATTGAGGTTGGCGTTAACATTCCGAATGCCAGTGTAATGATTATCGAAAGTGCCGAACGTTTTGGATTGTCACAATTGCATCAACTTCGTGGTCGTGTGGGTCGTGGTGCGGAACAAAGTTATTGCATATTGATGACCAGCCACAAATTAAGTGCCGACAGCAAAACCCGAATGGAAACAATGGTAAGAACCAATGACGGTTTCGAAATTGCCGAAGTCGATTTGAAATTACGTGGTCCTGGCGATTTGATGGGAACGCAACAAAGCGGAGTCTTGAATCTTCAAATTGCTGATATTGTTCGCGATAGAGATATTTTGCAATTGGCACGCAATTATGCCTTGAAAATCTTGAAAGACGATGCACCAATGCAAAAACCAGAAAACGCTGTTTTAAGAGCCACTTATATTGAATTAACCAAGAAGAAAAATATTTGGAATTATATTAGTTAAAGAATATGAAAATAGTACACTAATAAAACGTGTTTTTTTCTTAATAAAAACAGATTTAAATGGATTATTTTTAAAAATCATATTAAACCTTTTTACTATTTATCTGTCTTAAATCGTTAAGCTTTTTTTACATTGAAATACATTGTTAATCAGTTGTTAAATTATTCGCAAAACCCCCGTTATTCAAGATTCTAAACCTTAAATTTGTCTTCTTAACTCAAATATAAGAAGTCTAATCTCGCTTTTTAATAAAATTATGAAATTCAAAAAAATTATTTATGCCCTACTAATTATAGGGTTTGTTGCGTTTATTATCTACAGAATCGTTGAAAACAAAAGTGGTGATGCTGGGCCCAAAGGTAAAGACCAAAAAAATAAATCAATTAGCGTAAGCGGAATTGTTGTAAAAGCCGAAACTTTCGACAATACACTTTCACTTTCGGGTTCAATTGAAGCCAATGAGCAAGTGGACATTCGATCCGAGGTTTCAGGAATTGTCGAAGGTATTTATTTCAAGGAAGGAAGCAACGTCAGTAAAGGACAATTACTTTTTAAAGTAAATGACTTGGAGTTGAGAGCCCAATTGCAACAAGCCAAAACAAAAGAAGGTTTGGCATCGGAAAACGAAAGAAGAGCCAAATTATTACTTCAAAAAGAAGCTATAAGCCAAGAGGAATATGATATTGCCAAAGCCGACTATAAATTGGCCCAAGCCCAAGTGCAACTTATTCAGGCACAAATTGCCAAAACATCGGTCAGAGCTCCATTTTCAGGAAAGATTGGATTGCGTTCGATTTCGCCGGGAACTTATATCACACCATCAATTTTGGTTGCTAAATTAGTCAACATAGGTAAACTAAAAATCACTTTTTCGGTTCCTGAAAAGTATGCGAGTCAAATAAAAATGAATTCAGATTTGAGTTTTACCGTGACAGGTTCCACTAAAAGTTATCTTGCCAAAGTGTATGCTATTGAACCAGAAGTTCAAATCGCAACAAGAACATTGCAAGTTCGTGCGCTTGCCGAAAATAGAGACGGAAAATTATTGCCAGGTACTTTTGCCAATGTTGAATTGCCGTTGGATATTATCAAAGATGCCATTGTCATTCCTACGGAAGCTATTGTTCCGGTACAAGATGGCAAAAAAGTTTTTATTTCCAATAACGGAAAAGCAAAAGAAATTATGGTCGAAACCACAACGAGAACGGACGCTTCCATCTTGGTACTTTCTGGACTGAAAGTTGGAGATACCGTTTTAACCAGCGGAGTTATGTCGTTAAAAGAGGATGCTTCGGTTAATGTGAAAATTAAATAAGTATTAAGATTGGAGTATTAAGTAAAAAACTAAACTCTGAAATCTAACCCGAGCGTCAGCGAACTGGCGAAGCAAATCTACAATATATATGAGTTTATCAACAACAAGCATAAGAAGACCCGTTTTTACCATTGTTATCAATTTATTAATTGTGTTATTTGGAATTATTGGCTACACCTTTCTTGGTGTCAGAGAATTTCCTTCAATTGATCCTGCACAAGTTTCGATTCGGACCAATTATACAGGAGCCAATTCGGATATTATTGAGTCCCAAATCACCGAACCTCTAGAAAAAGCTATCAATTCGATAGATGGAATTCGGAACGTAACTTCTTCCAGCACTCAGGGAAGCAGCAATATTACCATCGAATTCAACCTGAATAAAAACTTGGAAGAAGCCGCTAACGATGTTCGGGACAAAGTATCCCAAGCGATCCGAAGTTTACCTCAAGATATTGATGCGCCGCCAGTGGTTTCAAAGGCTGATGCCAATGGAGATGCCATTATATCTATGACGGTTCAAAGCGATTCCAGAAATCCAATGGAATTGAGTGATTTTGCCGAAAATGTAATTGCACAACGAATGGAAACCATTCCCGGAGTTAGTGGCGTGCAAATTTGGGGACAAAAAAGATACGCAATGCGTTTGTGGATTGACCCTGTAAAATTAGCTTCTTACGGCTGTACTGTTTCAGAAGTCAGAAATGCTCTGAACAAACAAAATATAGAGTTACCTTCAGGAAAAATCACGGGAGCCAATACGGAACTTACCGTAAAAACTGTTGGAAATCTTTCATCTCCCGATGAATTCAACAACATTATCATACGTACTGAAGGAGAAAAAATCGTTCGTTTTAGTGATGTTGGCTACGCGGTTTTAGGCCCTGAAAATCTGGAAACTAAAATGACACAATCTGGATTACCGTTGGTTGGTGTGGCTATTGTTCCACTTCCAGGAGCTAACTATTTGGATATTTCAAAGGAATTTTACAAAGAATTTGAAAAACTAAAAAGAGATTTACCCAAAGATATTAAATTAAATATTGCTTTAGACACCACGTTTTTTGTTAAAAAATCTGTGATTGAAGTAGCCGAAACATTAGGAATTTCAATCCTGCTTGTAATTTTAATCATCTTTTTGTTTTTTAGGGATTGGGCCATTGCTTTCAGACCATTGATTGACATTCCCGTCTCGTTGATTGCCACCTTTTTTATTATGTGGCTTTTTGGCTTTTCGATAAATGTATTGACTTTGCTGGCTATTGTTCTGGCAACAGGATTAGTTGTTGATGATGGAATTGTAGTTACGGAAAACATTTTCAAAAAAGTAGAAGAAGGAATGACGCCCATCGAAGCCGCTATCAAAGGTTCGAACGAAATATTCTTTGCCGTAATATCGATTTCCATAACCCTGGCAGCGGTATTTCTTCCAGTGATTTTCCTCGAAGGATTTGTGGGTAGATTGTTTCGAGAATTTGGCGTCGTCATTGGGGCAGCAGTATTAATTTCGGCATTTGTTTCACTTACCCTCACGCCAATGTTGAATGCCTATTTAATGAAAGGTGGCGAACAGAAAAAATCAAAATTCTATCTTCAAACGGAGCCTTATTTTGTAAAACTAAACAAAGGTTACGCCAGTTCATTGGAAGGTTTTATGAAGAAAAAATGGTTGAGTTTCCCCATTCTAATAGTGTGTTTTGGATTGATTTACGTCTTTTTTAATCTTTTGCAAAAAGAAACTGCACCTTATGATGATCGAAGCGCTTTGTCTGTGAGAATGAACACTGCCGAAGGATCAACTTATGAATACACGGAGCGATTTATGCAGGAAATTTCAAGATTAATAGACGATTCCATTCCTGAGAAAAAAGTGGCTTTGGTGATTACAGCCCCGGGATTTTCAGCCTCTTCGGTAAACAATGGTTTTATCCGAATTTCTTTAAAAGAACCTGAGGAAAGAAACCGTTCTCAAAAAGAGATAGCCGAAAAATTGACCAAATGGACAAACCAATATTCTGAAGCAAAAGTATCGGTGACGGAACAACCTACGATTTCTGTAAACAGACGTGGCGGATTGCCAATCCAGTATATTATTCAAGCGCCAAACTTTGAGAAATTACGAGAAAAAATCCCGCTATTTATGGATGAGGCGTCAAAAAATGAAACTTTTTCTACTACCGATGTCAACCTGAAATTTAACAAACCCGAAATCAATGTCACCATCGATCGCGAAAAAGCAGAAAGTTTAGGAATATCTGTGATTGACATTGCCCAAACACTTCAACTTTCCTTGAGTGGACAACGTTTTGGTTACTTTATGCGAAATGGAAAACAATACCAAGTCGTTGGACAATTCGAACAAAAAGACCGTTCAAAACCAATGGATTTGACCTCGATGTTTGTCAAAAACAACAAAGGCGAATTAATTCAAATGGATAACGTGGTGAGCATCGAAGAAAAAAGTAATCCGCCACAATTGTATCATAACAATCGCTATATGTCGGCCACAGTTTCCGCTGGTCTTGCTCCAGGCAAAAGTATCAACGACGGAATTGATGCTATGAACGAAATAAAAGCAAAAGTTTTAGACGATACATTCACCACGGATTTAGGAGGCGAATCCCGAGATTTTGTCGAAAGCAGTTCGAATACTTCTTTTGCATTTGGATTGGCTTTGCTATTGATATTTTTAATTTTGGCAGCACAATTTGAAAGTTTTATCGATCCATTCATCATCATTCTGACGGTTCCAATGGCGGTTGCTGGAGCCTTGTTTTCGTTGTGGTTGTTTGACCAAACTTGGAATATTTTTAGCCAAATTGGAACCGTGATGTTAATCGGTTTGGTTACCAAAAACGGAATCTTGATTGTAGAATTTGCCAATCAATTGCGAGAGCAGGGAAAACCAAAATTCGAAGCCATTATGGAAGCTTCAGAAGCTAGACTTCGACCAATATTAATGACAAGTTTAGCCATTTCATTGGGAGCATTGCCTATCGCGATGTCACTTGGAGCAGCTTCTACAAGTAGAATTGGAATGGGAGTTGTCATCGTTGGTGGTACAATTTTTTCCTTGGTGTTGACCTTGTTTGTGATTCCAGCTTTGTACTTAATGTGGTCGAAAGCAAGAAAACATTATCCTGAGTTTGATCATATCAAAGAATATGAAAAAGATATTGAATAAAAATGTCTTATACGTATAACACCAATTTACACTAATTTTTAAAACTTTAAAATATCCGGAATTAAGGGAATTTTAAAATATATAATTTCTTGATAATTAGTATGATTCATGTCCAATTTAAAAAAATTGGTGACAAAAAAATAACAAATATGAATATTAAAATTCTTAACCGAAGTTTACTACTTTTTTTCTTTTGCATCATAAAAATGAATGCCCAAGAAGTTTTGACCATTGAAGACGCTATGAAAATTGCATTGCAAAACAATTTTGAAATAAAAATGGCTTCCAATAATTTGGATATTAATAAAATCAATGTAGCCACTGGAAATGCAGGAATGTTGCCAAAAGTCACTGCAACTTTGGTCGATGCCAACAGCATTCAAAATAGTTCACAAACAAGACAAGACGGAACTGTTACCGCTCTCGACAATGCCAAAAACAATTCTTTGAATTATGGTGTTGGACTAGATTGGACAGTTTTTGACGGTTTCAAAATGTTTGCCAAATTGGATCAATTAAAAGAATTGCAAAAATTAGGAGAAGCCCAATTAAAACGCACCATAATTTTAAAAATCAGTGCAGTAAATGCTGTGTATTTTGATTTGGTTCAGCAACAGCAACAATTGGCAGCTTTGGACACGACCATCGTGATTTCGACCCAACGCTTGACTTTGGCACAAAATCGATTCAACATTGGAAAAGCTTCCAAATTAGAAGTTTTGAATGCGCAAGTGGATTTAAACACGGACAAAGTAACTCTTTTGCGCCAAAAAGAATCCTACGCTAATCGAAAAATAGCCTTAAACCAAATTTTAGCAAGGGATTCGAAAATTGATTTTAAAGTGGTGGACGAAGTTACAGTTGATGATAAATTAATACTTTCAGATTTAATGGCTTTGGCCGAAAAGCAAAATCCACAATTGGAATCCGAAATCATTAACAAAAGAATTTCCGAACTAGATTTGAAGCAAATCAAAGGGGAACGCTATCCTACATTGAATTTGACTTCGGGGTATAATTTTTTCGAAAGCCAATCTAGTCTAGGTTTTACGTCGGAATCCTCAGCAAAAGGATTAAGTTATGGATTTAGAGCTTCCTTGAATGTCTTTGATGGTTTTGCTCAAAACCGTAACGAAAAAATTGCCAAAATTCAAATTGAAAATTCCAAAATAGCCATCGAACAACAAAGTCTATTATTGAATTCAGAATTGACAATTGCCTTTCAAACCTATTTGACCAATTTGGAATTAATTGATTTAGAAGAAACAAACGAAGCTATTGCCAAACAAAACCTAAACATTACTGTTGACAAATTCCGAATTGGAACCATTACTACATTAGAATTCAGAACAGCACAATTGAATTATATCAATGCCAAAGTGCGTTATAGCAATGCTCAATTTCAAGCCAAATTATCCGAAATTGCTTTGAAAGAATTAGCAGGAAATATGAGTTTTTAGTTAATTTTTGTTTAAAAAGAAAGAATCAATGACTTCGTACAACCCTAAAGAATGGTTTAGTTTTATATTCCAAGTCAGTAAAGCTGATACAATTAGAAAATTATTTCCAATGATGATTATTATTGGACTTTATTCCGGTGCTATTGGATATCTGGAAATCGTTTATTGGCATTTACCCCAAGACAGCTTCGTGAAAAACCTCTCGGTTATGCACAGCATGTTGGGTTTCGTAATATCATTGTTATTGGCTTACAGAACCAATACTGCCTATGATCGCTGGTGGGAAGGACGAAAAATGTGGGGTGGATTGGTCAACAGCAGCCGAAATTTATCCCTAAAATTATCCGCAATTTTAACAACAGAAAGTGATCGTGCTTTTTTTAGGAAAATGATTCCCAGTTATGCTTCCATCTTGCAAAAACATTTGAACGATAGCGACACGGCCAAACAATTGTTTGACGATGTAGATTTGGAAATTGACCATCACAAACACAGACCCAATCAAGTGGCTCAAATGATGTTTCACAAAGTAAATGATTTGTATGTTTCTAAAAAGATTACGGGCGACCAGCTCATCATCATAAATAACGAACTTCAATCTTTTACTGATATTTGTGGTGCTTGTGAGCGAATCAAAAACACGCCCATTCCCTACTCGTACAGTGCTTTTATCAAAAAATTCATATTTATTTATGTACTGACTTTGCCTTTTGCTTATGTATTTATTTTAGGGTATTTTGTAATTCCAGTAGTGGTTTTTATTTTCTATGTTTTGGCGAGTTTAGAATTAATTGCTGAGGAAATAGAAGATCCTTTTGGAATAGACAACAATGATTTACCAATCAAAAAAATTGCCGAAAATATCAAAAAACACATCGAGGAAATACTTTAATTTTTGGCAAAAAATCAAATGATGGAAAGTAAAAGCTCCTTTCACAGCGACATGCAACTAGCCAAAAAAATGGTTTATGCCCCATGTAATTTTGAATTTATAAATCTAAAATGGAATACTGAAAGCAAAGAATACGGTGCTTGTTCGTTTGAACTAGACAGCAAAAAAATTCTACATCGTTTTGCTAAAATAACTCCAACAAAAAACGGTCAATTTGTATCAATTTGGAAAAGAAACCAAGACAGAATAACCGAACCTTTTGACATCAATGACGAAATAGATTTTATCATTATTATTACAAGAAGTGGCGACCACTTGGGGCAATTTATTTTTCCGAAAATAGTTTTAGCTGACAGAGGAATTATAACACAAAATGGTAAATCAGGAAAACGAGGCATTCGGATTTATCCACCATGGGATATTCCAAAAAGCAAACAAGCTGAAAAAACACAAAATTGGCAACTCGATTATTTCATTAATATTAAAATGGATGGTTCAACTGATATTGATTTGGCAAAAAAACTATTAGCTGTAAACTAGGGAAAATCCTTTTTGAATAGGCAAATTCTATTCAAAAAACCAAATAAATTGTTTCCTACTCCAAACTGCAATCCTTATATTTGCAGTCTCATTAAAATTCTCAAATGAAATCGCCATGATTCCAAATAACAAATGGAAATAAAGAATGGCGATACCATATTCCGCTAAAAAACAAATATTATCTTCATATGAAAATATCATACAACTGGTTAAAACAATTCATCAAAATAGATTGGAAGTCCGAAGAAATTGCTGCTTTATTGACCGATTTAGGTCTTGAAGTAGAAATGGTCGATAAATATGAATCGGTAAAAGGAGGTCTAGAAGGTATTGTTGTAGGTCAAGTGCTAACTTGCATTCCACATCCTGACGCCGATAGATTGAAAGTAACCACTGTTGACTTAGGCGATGGTGTTCCTGTTCAAATTGTTTGTGGCGCACCCAATGTTGCTGTTGGTCAAAAAGTGCCCGTTGCCACTATTGGAACTACTTTATACGACAAAGATGGCGTAGCTTTTCAAATAAAGAAAGGAAAAATCCGCGGACAAGAAAGTCACGGAATGATTTGCGCCGAAGACGAGTTAGGTCTTGGTGAAAGTCACGATGGAATTATGATTCTTGACGAAGCATTAAAACCTGGAACTTCGGCTGCTAGTGTTTTCAAGATTGAAAGTGACGAAGTTTTCGAAATTGGACTCACACCCAATCGTGCCGATGCTATGAGTCATCTTGGAACAGCTCGTGATTTAAGAGCAGGATTATCGCAAACTGGCGTAAATGTCAAATTCATTACACCCTCTGTGAGTAATTTTAGAGTAGATAAAAGAATCCTGAAAATAGATGTCAGTGTCGAAAAACCATTATTGGCTCCAAGATATTGCGGAGTTACTATTTCTGGAATTACGATAAAACCATCACCAGCTTGGTTGCAAAACCGTTTAAAAGCCATTGGAATAAATCCAAAAAACAATATTGTCGATGTTACCAACTACGTATTACACGAATTAGGTCAACCGCTTCACGCTTTTGATGCTTCACAAATCAATGGAAAAATAATTGTAAAAACACTTCCAACAGGAACTAAATTTACTACGCTTGATGATGTAGAAAGAATTTTGCACGAAGAAGATTTGATGATTTGCGACAAAAATGGTCCTTTATGTATTGCTGGTGTTTTTGGTGGAAAAAATTCAGGTGTTTCTGAAACTACGACTTCTATTTTCCTCGAAAGTGCCTATTTTAATCCTGTGAGCATCCGAAAAACTGCCAAAAGACACCAATTAAATACCGATGCTTCCTTTAGATTCGAAAGAGGAATTGATCCAACCATCACCGAATACGCTTTGAAACGAGCTGCTTTGTTGATTCAGGAAGTCGCTGGCGGCGAAATCACTTCGGATATTGTTGATGTTTATCCAAAGAAAATTGAAGATTTTCCTGTGGTTTTAAATTTCAATAATGTGAAGAAAATTATTGGTCAAGAATTGCCAAAAGAAATCATCAAAAACATCTTGGCTTCTTTGGAAATAAAGGTAAACAGTGTTTCGGATGCCGGTTTAGGATTAGTAATTCCTTCCTATCGTGTGGATGTACAAAGAGAAATAGATGTTATCGAAGAAATTCTCAGAGTGTATGGATACAACAATATCAAATTTTCCGACAAATTGAATGCCACAGTTTCTAATTCGCCAAGAACCGAAGATTATAAAGTGCAAAATGTGATTGCAAACCAATTGAATTCACAAGGATTTAATGAAATGATGGCCAATTCATTGACAACATCTTCTTACGTTCAATTATCCGAAATGTTGAAAGAAGAACACAATGTAATTATGTTGAATCCATTGAGCAATGATTTAGCAGCAATGCGTCAATCGTTATTATTCTCTGGACTTGAAGCGTTGTCTTATAATATCAATCGTAGAAATTCAGATTTGAAATTCTTTGAATTCGGAAAGACCTATCATAAATTCCCATCGGGCTACGAAGAATTCAAACATTTGACGATGTTCATCACGGGTAATCGCAATCAAGAAACTTGGACTAATTCACAAAAACCAACCGATTTCTTTTTATTCAAAGGCTATGTGAATGCTGTTTTGGAACGATTAGGCATTCAAAAAACACAAAATCTACCCGTAACAACCGATATCTTTTCAGAAGGAATTGCCATAGGTTTTGGCAATAACACTCTAGTGGAATATGGTGTGGTGAAAAAATCTATTTTGAAACATTTTGACATCAAGCAAGAAGTTTTATTTGCTGATTTCAATTGGGCTTTGATTTTGAAACTGCTTTCGAATAAAATCAAGTACACTGAAATTCCCAAATATCCTGAAGTGCGTAGAGATTTGTCTTTGTTATTAGACGAGAACATTTCTTTTGATGCTGTGTACAATTTAGCTAGACAAACAGAGAAATCATTGTTGAAAGACATTAATTTGTTTGATGTGTACCAAGGCAAAAATCTTCCTGAAGGCAAGAAGTCCTATGCAGTAAGTTTCACCATTCAAGACAATACAAAAACCTTGACCGATGTTCAAATTGATAAAATTATGAGCAAATTACAGAAGAATTTAGAAACCGAATTGGGAGCTAGTTTGAGGTAATTTATTAACCATATAAGGCAATTAAGGTCATTTAAGATTAAATTAAGTAAATGCCAATCCTGATATTTAGGATTGGCATTTCTTTTATTTGTAGCTTTCACTTTTTTAGCCAAATTAGGAATTGGATTCCTAGTTTAGCAAGAAATTGAACAAAAAAATTTTGAATTTATTTAAAATCATCTTTCATACCAAATTTCTGAGTTTCTAGCGGTATGATAAACACCTTTAACTACGATAACTTTTGTGTCTTCTTGGATTTCGAAATGAATGCCAAAAGGGAAACGATTCAAAAAAGCAATTCTTGTAGAATTGTATTTAATTTCAAAAAGTAAAGGATGCTGTAAAATTATCTTAAACTCCAATTTGACAGCATTTACAAATTCCTTTCCTAGTCCTTTTCTTCTTGAATTATAAAAGTCACTTGTTTCCTTGATGTCTTCATAGACCAAAGGCAAATAAATGATTTCATATTTCATTACAAGCTATCCAATTTATTCATAAAATCCTCATTCAAAATAGCAATTTCTGGATTTTGTAAATATTCCTTGTAACGACGTTCCGATTCTTTTTGTTGCCATTGAGGAATGTCTATTGCTGGATCTGCAGGTAAAATAATAACTTCTACTCTTTTGGCAGTGAAATCTTTTGGAAGCACAACGCTAAAGGCATGATTTTCAACATCAATTATTTGTTTTATTGCTTTCATTTCAATTGATTTTAAACAAAAGTACAAAATAAGTACTGGTAATAACAAAAAAAAATCCCCACATTGCTGTGAGGATTTCTATATTCAAACGATTAAAAGATTATTTCTTTTTCTCGTTTTTTTCCATTTTGGCTTTCAAGCCAG
>ENA-UOWO01000513-UOWO01000513.1-activated-sludge-metagenome-genome-assembly--contig:-NODE-513-length-56036-cov-8.646827_pt1 | contig 56036 bp, 52 predicted proteins | sample MGYA00238148_ERZ761564 | MGnify/ENA primary metagenome ERZ761564 (study PRJEB28885, sample SAMN05720194) | activated sludge metagenome | isolation source: Anaerobic digester | place: USA...
CGAACACCCGAGATGCTGGCTTCGCTGGAAGGACACGATGACCAGCTCGTCGACCCTCAGTCGCTGCGCCAGCAACAGCCGGCCTATGCGCAGAACCCGGCACGCGCCATCAAGCCGGAGATCTTCGTGGCGGTCGGCATCTGCACCCACCTCGGGTGCTCACCGAGCAACGCGCCGAAAGGCGGCAACAACCCCGGCCTTCCCAGCGACTGGGCCGGCGGCTTCTTCTGTCCGTGCCACGGTTCGACCTTCGATGGCGCAGGCCGGGTCTACAAGAACAAGCCTGCGCCGACCAACCTCGAGATCCCGATGCACCGCTACACGAGTGCCACACGCCTGCTGATCGGCGAAGACGCTGCCACCTGAGGAGATGGGCCATGTGGTATTTCGCCTGGATGCTTGGGGTCGGCTTCGCGGTGCTGCTGGCCGTGATGAACGCGATGTGGGGTGAGAACGAGGCCGCGCGGCAGGCCGCCGGTGATGAAGAGGACGGAATGTGAAGACGCCCCCACCTGCAGCCACAGCCTTCGCGGCTGTCACCGCGGCGTCCAACGTGCACTTGCCGTGCCTCGCCACGGCGCTGACCATCATGGCGGTCGGCACCGTCTACCCGCCGCTGATGGCGGACGCATCCGGCCACGCTGACCACGGCATGGCGACGGTGCTGCTTTACGCCATGTGTGCGGGCTTCGTACGTGGCGTGGGGTTCGTTCCGCACAGCCTCGTGTGGCGATGGCTCTTCTCGGGCTGGGCCTGCGCACTCGCACTGGTCACCGCGGCTGCGCTCCAATCAATGCACTGACCCCCACATGGAGCCTTGCAACATGAACCTCGTCTGTCCTGCCTGCGGCACCACCAATCGCGTTCCCGACGCGCGACTGCACGACCAGCCGGTGTGCGGTCGCTGCAAGGGCGCGCTGATGGCGGCCCATCCCGTCGAGCTCGACGATGCGCGTCTGGCTGCCTTCGTCGCGGGCACCGGCCTGCCCGTGCTGGTCGATTTCTGGGCCGAGTGGTGCGGGCCCTGCAAGATGATGGCGCCGCACTTCGCGAACGCCGCGACCCAGCTGCCGGACGTTCGCTTCGTCAAGATCGACACCGAAGCGAATCCGCAGGCCAGTGCGCTGAATCAGATCCGCAGCATCCCGACGCTGATCCTGTATCGCGACGGCAGGGAAGTGGCCAGGCAATCGGGCGCCATGCCTGCCGCCGACCTGGTCCGCTGGATTCGATCCCAGCTCGGCCGCGATGCCTGAGGCGATTCGATGATCATCGAGGCGGCGGCCATCGCCGCAAGTGCATGGGGCCTGCACGCCTGGTCGCACCATGCCATCCTGAACGGGCTGCGCGCACCCCGACTGACCCACGGGCGCGCACCCGACAACCCGGATGTGCCGCGCCAGGCCTGGCGCGAGGTGGTCATCCCGGGGTCGAATTCAAGGCAGCTGTTCGGCTGGATGGTGCGGCCTGCATCGGGCTCGGGCCAACCGGCTCCAGCGGTCCTGGTGATGCACGGTTGGGGTGCCAACGCGTCGATGATGTGGCCGGTGGTGCGGCCGCTGCATGAAGCCGGGTTCGCGGTGCTGCTGATCGACGCGCGGTGCCACGGCCTCAGCGACAACGAGGCGTTCAGCTCCATGCCGCGCTTCGCCGAGGACATCGCAGCCGGGCTGGGCTGGCTGCGCGGGCAGACCGAAGTCGCGGCCCACCGTGTGGCGCTGCTCGGTCACTCGGTCGGTGCAGCAGCTGCCATGCTGCACGCCTCGAGACACCACGACGTCAGCGCCGTGGTCAGCCTGTCCGCATTCGCGCATCCGCGCGAGGTGATGCTGCGCCTCTTGGCCGAACACCGGGTGCCTTATCCGCTGATCGGCTGGTACGTGCTGCACCATGTGCAGCGCGTGATCGGCGCGCGTTTCGACGACATCGCCCCCCTGACCACGCTGCGCGGCGTGCGATGCCCGGTGTTGCTGGTGCACGGAATCGCCGACAGCACGGTGCCGTTTTCCGACGCGCAGCGCCTGCAATCCGTGTCATCGTGGGCTCGACTGCTGCCGGTGAATGGAGACCATGATCTGCGAGACACGCTGGCTCTGCATGGTGGCGCGCTGGTCGAATTCCTGCTGCAGGCCGATGCTCAGGCACGGCTGCGGGAAGATGGCGGGAACGATGACCATCCGCTGCCCTGGCGATCTGCCGCCTGACCTGACCGAGGACCCCTGCCATGACGCTGAACACGCCGCTGCTTCCGCTGATCGATGACGAACTCGACGTTCTGTCCAGCCTGGTGCCGGTGGCCGGCCAGCGCATCATCGAACTGGGCTGCGGTGCCGCAGCACTGGCGCGAGCCCTGCTGGCAAGGCATCCCGACAGCCGGGTGACAGGCCTCGAGGTGGATGAGCGGCAGCAGGCGAAGAACCAGGCGGCGCCTCAGGCCGGACTGGAGTTCGTCTCCGCCGGCGCCGAGGCGATCCCTTTCGCAGATGCCAGCTTCGACCTGGCGCTGATGCTCAAGTCGCTGCACCACGTTCCCACAGAGCGCATGGCGCAGGCGCTCGGCGAGGCGGCTCGGGTGCTGCGCGCCGGCGGGCATCTGTACGTGTCGGAACCGATCTTTGACGGGCCGTTGAATGACCTGGTCCGCCGCTTCAACGACGAGGGCGTGGTTCGCGCTGCGGCGCAGGCTGCGGTGGACACCGCCCTGCGCACGGGCTGCTGGGCTGCGGTCGCCGAGCAACGCTTCGAGATGCCGGTGCAGTTCAGCGACTTCGCCGATTTCGAGCGGCGGATGATGCGGCCGACCTTTGCCGATCACCGCATCGACGATGCCAAGCTGGCCGAGGTGCGCGACGCCTTCGAGTCCCATGTCGCCGCCCACGGAGCAGCGTTCACGAGGCCGATGCACGTGCGCCTGCTGCGCAGGCAATCCGATGCGAACTGACCCCGAGAGCCACCGCGTCGGCAGCCTGCTGGTCGCCCTGCAGTTCTCGCTGATCGCAGCCCTGATCGCGCTGGCCACGCCCGCGTTCGCAAGCGGCCGGGCCCCCGCAGGCGCCTGGCTTCTGGCCTTGGGCGGATTGCTGCTCGTCGGGTGGGCGTTCTTCTGCAACCGCCCGGGCAACTTCAACATCCATCCCGCGCCCCGCGCGGGCGGCCGGCTGGTTCGACACGGGCCCTACCGGTGGGTCCGCCACCCGATGTACACGGCGGTCTTCTGCTGCGCGCTGTCAAGCGCCTGGGCGAGCCCGTCTCGGTGGGGTTGGCTCGGCGCAGCCGCCCTGGTGGGCGTGCTCGCGACGAAGGCCCGGCTGGAGGAGCGCTGGATGGTCGAAGCGCACGCAGGCTATGCCGACTACCAAGCACGAACCTGGCGGTTCGTGCCGGGCCTGTATTGAGACGCGGCTTGAGTGCGCTCAGCGCTTCACGTGCGCGGCAGCCTCATCCTCGCGCACATGCTTAAGCGTGTAGCGGATGAAGAAGCCGGCCATGCCCAGCGTGAAGGCGATCACCGCCAGACTCATCAGGCCCGCGTCCGAAGTGAAAAGGTCTGTCAACGCATGCATCGGAATCTCCCTTTGATCAACACAGGTCCATTGGATTCCTCGAGCGGCGGGCAGACCTTGTCATGGGTCAACATATCTTCACGACACTCACCGGTACAGAGACCGATCCCGTACCCTCTGGTCGACCTCGCGATCCGCCAGCAGGCGGCCCTGCACGGGGCCTCGTCGCTGCCGGGAAACTCACCATGAAAGCCCCCTCCCCATGAATCTCGACTGGAACCACTTCACGCCCTGGGCATCGCTCGCGGGTGGGCTGCTGATAGGCGTCGCCACTGCCCTCTACCTGTTGGGCGACGGCCGCATCGCCGGCATCGCCGGCATCGTGTCGGCACCGCTGCGCGCCTTGCTGACCGGAGGCAACCTGGCGGCCGAACGGGTCCGGCTGCTGTTCATTGGCGGGCTGCTGATCGCGCCGTGGGCGTGGCAGCTGTTTGCGCCGCTGCCCGAAGCCACGGTCGATGCGGGGCCGGTGGCGATCGTCGTGGCCGGCCTGCTCGTCGGCATCGGGGTTCGCATGGGCAACGGGTGCACCAGCGGCCACGGCGTGTGCGGTCTCAGCCGCTTCTCGCTCCGTTCGCTGGTCAACGTCCTGGCGTTCATGGGCGCCGGCGCTGCTGCCGTTTTCGTTGCCCGCCACGTGCTCTGAAGGATGACCATGCGCGAACTGATTGCACTGCTGAGCGGCCTGATCTTCGGCCTGGGACTGATCGTGGGGGGCATGACCGACCCGGGCAAGGTGAAGGGCTTCCTCGATGTGGCCGGCCTGTGGGATCCGAGCCTGGCGCTGGTGATGGGCGGCGCGATCGCGGTCGGCGTGTTCGCCTTCGCTGCGGCCCGGCGACGCACCACGGCCTGGAGCGGGGACCGCATCGACATCCCGTCGAACACCACCATCGACGCCCGGCTGATCGGCGGCGGCCTGCTGTTCGGAGCCGGCTGGGGCATCGGCGGGTTCTGCCCGGGACCGGCGCTGGTGGCGATGAGCAGCGGCCTCGGCAGCGCCGCGATCTTCGTCGTCGCGATGCTGGCGGGCATGGCGCTGCACGACCGGTTTCTCGCACCGCGCTGAGGCGCCTGCCCCGCACTGAAAGGGAAGCTCCATGCTTGTATTCCGCCAGCTCTTCGATCCGACCTCGTCGACCTACACCTACCTGCTCGGTGACTCCGCGGCCGGCGAGGCCGTGCTGATCGATCCGGTGTTCGAGCACGCACGCCGTGATGCAGCCCTGCTGGGCGAACTCGGTCTGCGCCTGGTCGCCACGCTCGACACCCACGTGCACGCCGATCACGTCACCGGCGCCTGGTCGCTGAAGCAGCGTTGCGGCAGCCAGATCATGCTGTCCGAAGCTTCGGCCGCGGTCCATGCCGACCGCTTGCTGCGACATGGCGATCGCGTCAAGTTCGGTTCACGTCATCTCGAAGCCCGGGCCACGCCGGGCCACACGAACGGCTGCATGACCTATGTGCTGGACGATCAGAGCATGGCGTTCACCGGTGACAGCCTGCTGATCCGCGGCTGCGGCCGGACAGACTTCCAGCAGGGCAGCGCGGCTGCGCTCTACCAGTCGGTGCACGAACAGATCCTGTCGCTGCCGGCCGGTTGCCTGCTCTATCCCGGTCACGACTACCGCGGGCTCACCGTCACGAGCGTTGCCGAGGAAGCGCGCTACAACCCGCGCCTCGGCGGCGAGGTCAACGCTTCGGACTTCGCGGGTTTCATGAACAACCTCGGGCTGCCGCACCCGAAGCTGATGGACATCGCGGTACCGGCCAACCTGCGTTGCGGCCGCTCCGAAGGCGACATGGCCGCGCCCGCCGATCCGGACTGGGCGCAGCTGACGTTCAGCTTCGGTGGCTTGTGGGAGATCCAGCCGCACGACCTGGAGGAGCGCCTCGCCAGCACGGCGGCCAACGCGGTCCAGGTCATCGATGTGCGGGAGCCTTCGGAGTTCAGCGACCAGCTCGGCCACATCCGCGGCGCCCGGCTGGTGCCGCTGTCGCAGCTGACGTCACGCCTGCCGGAAATCGACCGGAGCCGCCCGGTGGTCACGGTGTGCCGATCAGGCGCCCGATCGGCACAGGCCAGCGTGCTGCTGGGCAAGTCGGGGTTCGAACAGGTCGCCAACCTGGCCGGCGGCATGCTGCGCTGGCGCGCCCAGTCGCTGCCCGTGGAGAACGGGGCGGGCTGAAGCCTTCAGGCGTCGGCGACCTTCACCACCAGCTTGCCGAAGTTCTCTCCCTTCAGCAGTCCCATGAAGGCCTGCGGCGCGTTCTCGAGCCCGTCGACGACGTCCTCCCGGAACTTGACCTTGCCTTCGGCCAGCCAGGCGCGCATCGGGCCGAGAAACTCGTTCTGGCGACCTTCGTAGTCGAAGATGATGAAGCCCTGCATGCGGATGCGCTTGACCAGCAGAGCGCGGGTCAGCGCAGGCAGGCGGTCGACGGCAGCGGCTGAAGGTGCGCCGCCGTAGAGCGACATCAGTCCGCACACCGGCACGCGCGCATGCGTGTTGAGCAGCGGCAGGACCGCATCGAACACCGCGCCGCCGACGTTCTCGAAGTACACGTCGATGCCCTTCGGGCAGGCCGCTGCCAGCTGCGCCGGCAGGTCGCCGCTGCGTCGGTCGAGACAGGCGTCGAAGCCGAGTTCATCGACGACGAAGCGGCACTTGTCCGCGCCGCCGGCGATGCCGACGACACGGCAGCCCTTGAGCCTGGCGATCTGCCCGACCACCGAACCCACGGCACCGCTGGCCGCCGCGACGACCACGGTCTCGCCGGGCCGGGGCTGGCCAACATCGAGCAGGCCCATGAACGCGGTGAACCCCGGCATGCCGAGCACGCCGAGGGCGAGCGACGGATGCGGCATGTCCGCGTCGAGCCGAGTGAGTCCGCTGCCGTCGGACAACGCATAGTCCTGCCAGCCGGTGTAGCCCATCACCAGGTCACCGGGACGGAAATCCGGGTGCTGCGAAGCCTGGACGCGGGACACCGCGCCGCCGGTCATCACCTCGCCGAGCTGCACCGACGGCGCGTAGGACGGCGCGTCGCTCATGCGGCCGCGCATGTACGGGTCGAGCGACAGGCAGAGTGTGCGCAGCAGCACCTGGCCTGCCGCGGGCACCGGCACGGGTTGCTCTTCGAGCCGAAAGTGCTCCGGCCCCACCGACGCGGCGGGACGCGAGGCGAGAACGATCCGGCGGTTGACAGTCTGGCTCTGGGGCATGGCGAAATCCTGGGATGGAGGTACGGGGTCCGACGTGGCGGGCAGCATCGTAATCGCCCTGCAGTTGACCCGCGATGCCGAATGCCGCGACCATCGGCCATGCACACATTCGCCCAAGCCCTGTTCGGTCTGCTTTTCCTCGCCATGCCGGCGATCGGCCACGCGATCGAGGAACCATCCTATGAAGTGGTGCGCAAGATCGACGACGTCGAAGTCCGGCAGTACGCGCCGTACATCGTGGCCGAGGTACAGATCGAGGCCGACGCCGACGAAGCCGGCAACCTCGCGTTTCCGATCCTCGCGGGCTACATCTTCGGCAAGAACAAGGGCAAGCAGGAATTCGCGATGACCGCACCGGTGACACAGGCAGCCGCTCCAGTGCGACTCGAGATGACGGCGCCGGTGACGCAGGCGGCTGCCAGCGGCACACCGGGCAGTCATGTCGTCCAGTTCGTGCTGCCCCGGGGAGTGACGCTGCAGACGGCGCCCGAGCCGCTCGATGCGCGGGTCAGGCTTCGCGAGATGCCTGCTCAGCAGGTGGCGGTGATCCGCTACTCGGGCTTCTGGTCGGACGCCAACTACAAAGAGCATCTCGAAAAGCTCCGGGCGACGCTGAAGGCAGCCGATCTGACGCCTTCGGGGGAGCCGGTGTTCTCCAGGTACAACCCGCCGTTCACGCCATGGTTCATGCGGCGCAACGAGATCTGGCTCGCACTTCCTTCCGTGCGCTGACGCACAGACCCCGGCGGCGGGCCGCACTATGGTGAAGCCACCTTGACATTCAACGCTCGCAATCCGACGACGGGCCAACCATGATCCGCATCGAACTGCACGTCGAACTGAGCTACGAGGTCGATGCCCAGGGGGCTGACTTCGTGTTCAACATCCACGCCGCGAAGACGCGCTGCCAGACGATCGCGGCCGAGAGCCTGGTGATCAGCCAGCTCGTTCCATCGCAGATCCACACCGACCCGTCGACGGGCAACCGGTATCTGCGCCTGCGCGCGCTGCCCGGCCAGCTGAAGCTGTCCTACATGGCGACGGTGGACATCACCCACCATGTCGCCGATCCGGCGCAGCTCGCGGAAGTGCCGGTGCACCTGCTGCCGCCCGATGTGATGGGCTACCTCTACCCCAGCCGCTACTGCCAGTCCGATCGGCTGGTGAAGTTCGCGATCAACGAGTTCGGAACGTTGTGGCGCGGGCACAGCCGCGTCGAGGCGATCCAGGCGTGGGTGCGCAGGCACGTCACCTTCACGTCGAACACCTCCAACTCCAACACGTCGGCGGTCGACACGCTGATCGAGCAGGTCGGGATCTGCCGGGACTTCGCGCACGTGATGATCGCGCTGTGCCGCGCCCTGAGCATTCCGGCGCGCTTCACGACCGCGACCGACTACGGTGCCGACCCGGTCCTCGGCCCACCCGACTTCCATGCGTATGTCGAGGTCTACCTGGGCGACCGCTGGTACCTGTTCGACCCCTCCGGGACCACCATCCCGATGGGTCTGGTGCGCTTCGGCACCGGGCGCGATGCGGCCGACGTGGCGTTCGCGACGATCTTCGGCAGCGTCGTGACCCACGCACCGGTGATCCACGCCTGGGCAGTCGACGACCCCTCACGCGGCATGACGATGCCGTTCCGCTGCCTCGAAGCGCTGTCGACCGACGGCGGCGCGCCGTCGGCGGCGTCGTAGGCCCGCGCGCGACACCGATGGCGATGTTCGGGCTGGAGCACAGCCGGATGGCCTACGGGGCCGACTTCGCGTTGCACGGTATGGCCGTGGCAACCCTGGCAGCCGCGCTGATGCTGGCCGGACCGGTCGATCGGTGGATGCCGCTCGCGTCGATCGCATTCGCCGGCCTGCTGGCCTGGACCGCCCTCGAATACGCCCTGCATCGGTTCGTGCTGCACGGCGTGCGTCCGTTCAGCGACTGGCACGGACAGCATCACCTGAGACCCGTTGCGCTGATCTGCGCGCCGACGGTGCTGACCGCGCTGCTGTTCGTCGTCGGGGTCTTCCTGCCGGCCCTGGCGCTGTTCGATGTGTGGATCGCCTGCGCATGGACGCTGGGCCTGTTGAGCGGTTACCTCGCCTACGCGGTCACGCACCACGCCACCCACCACTGGCGGGCCGACAGCTCGTGGCTGAAGCGGCGCAAGCGATGGCATGCACTGCACCACCACCACACCGAGCAGCCGGCGTTCTACGGCGTGACCACCGCGCAGTGGGACCACCTGTTCGGCAGCACCGGCCAGCCGCACCGCAAGGACCGCGATCCGGACGGACGCTGGCGGCGCGCCTGAACAAATCCCGCATCCGGTCACAACGGGCCTCGACCTAGGACTGGTCCTACGGCAGGCAGCGCAGCGTCCGACAGACAGGGCCCGCTGCGCTTCCTACCATCGGTTCAGCGCGGTAAACGACGTCTGCGAGACCCTCAGATTCGCCAGCCACACCGCATCCCTTCACAGTTTCCTGTGCGACCTTCCGGCCGTGCAGGTGGAGCCTCTCCATGCACACCCCATTGATTGCCGCGCCGCGCTGGAGTACCGCTTCGTTCGGCGACGCCACCGACACCTCGCCGATGGAACTGTCCGCGCTGGGCGAGCACCTCGACCGCTGTCACGCCTCGAAAGGCCGCCTCTTCGATGCGCGCTGTGCCGCGGAGGCCATGCACGGCTTCGTGGCATCGCGCTTCGTCACGACCCTGGTGGTCGCCTCGCTGCTGATCGGCATCAGCTCGCTGATTCTCTGAGGCATGGTGCCGTACGAGTTGCGGCGCCTGATCCCCGATGCAGCGCCCGCGCTGTGCGCCATGCTCAATGGCGCGCGCGGCCGGATCGAAGCACCGATCCGATCGGAGATCTTCGGCCTGCAGCGTTTCGCACAGCACGGCCGCAGCCTCGGTGAGACACACCGTGCCGCGCCGGCGAGCGTGCGCAGCGCGCCGTTCTTCCCGCGCCTGCGCAACAACATCCAGACCCTGCGTGAAGCCCACGCCTACATAGGCATCCAGGCGCGGACCGGATACGACATCAGTCCGGCGGCCGAATGGCTGCTGGACAACTTCCACCTGATCGAGGCGCAGCTCGAGGAGATCCACGCGGGTCTGCCCCGGCGCTATTTCCGCGCGCTTCCAGTGCTGCTGGACGAACCTCTGGCCGGCCTGCCGCGCGTCTACGGCGTCGCGTGGGCCTTCGTTGCCCACACGGATGGCGCATTCGACGAGGAGTTGCTGATCCAGTTCCTGCGTGCGTACCAGGAAACGCGCGAACTGACCCTGGGCGAGATGTGGGCGCTGCCGACCACCTTGCGGGTGGTGCTGGTCGAGAACCTGCGCCGACTGGCCGAGCGGGTGGCCACCAACAAGGCGGCACGCGAGGTCGCCAACCTGTGCTGCGACCGGATCGACAGTGCCTCGGTCGACGCGCTCGACGACCTGCTGGCCTTGATGGCGCGACGCGGGGTGGAGCGGGTGTTCCTCGGACAGATGTCCCTGCGGATGCAGGACGGCCGGACCACGGCGCAAGGTGGCAACCGTGCCAGCGACCACGCCGACGCGCGCGCTGCGCAGCACGAATGGCTGAGGCGCGCGCTGCCGGACCCGGCGGCGATCCAGGCGCAGCATCGCGCCGACCAGACCGCCGACAACCTCAGCGTCAGCAACGCCGTGACATCGCTGCGTGCCATCGGCGATGCCGACTGGACCGACATCGTCGCCCGCAGCAGCACGCTGATGCACCTGATGCTCAGCTCGCCGGTATTCGAGGCCGAACACGCGGTGACGCGTGACCGGACGCTGCATGGCATCGAACGGCTGGCGCGAAAGAGCGGCCGCAGCGAAGTCGCGGTGGCCCGGACCCTGCTCGACCTGATGCAACCGGCGCAGGGCGAAGCCGTCGCACTCGGCGGTGAAACGAGTACCGCCGTGGCCAGCCACTGGCTGAGTGGTGCAGGGCGCCCCGCACTGATGCACGCGCTCGGTCTGAGCGAGCGCGCAGCAGCCTCGTGGCGAGCCGTGGCGCACCGACTGGCACTGCCGGCCTACCTGGGCTCACTGTTGTTCGTCACGCTGGGGCTGGTGGCCTGGCTGCTGCGCCACGGCGGCGGGTTCGACGTGTCCACCGGGCTGATGTGGCTGGCTGCTGCGCTGATGCTTTTTCCGGCCTCGGAGGCCGTGGTGGCAGTGATCAACCGGCTGATCAGCGAGTCAGCCCGGCCTGCGCACCTGCCGCGTCTGGCGCTGACTGCGGGCATCCCGGCCGAGCACCGGGTGATGGTGGTGATCCCGGCCATGCTGACCGACACGGCCTCGACCCGGGCCCTGGTGCATCGCCTGCAACTGCATCACCTGGCCAACCCCGAGCGCCATGCCCAGTTCGCGCTGCTGACCGATTGGGCGGATGCCGGCAGCGCGCGGGTCGGCACGGACGACGCTCTGCTGGCAGAGGCGCAGCAGATGATCGAAGCGCTCAACACGCGCCACCCGACCTGCTACCAGGCTGGGCGCGACGAGCTGACGGCCAGAACCGCGGCTCCGCCACGATTCATCCTGCTGCACCGTGAACGTCGCTACAGCGAGACCGAGCAGCAATGGATAGGCTGGGAGCGAAAGCGGGGCAAGCTGGAGCAGCTGATCACGCTGCTGGCCGAGGCTTCCGATCGGCCATCGACAGACGCCCTGCCCGCGTTCATCGATCTCGGCGAGGCCTCGAGGATCGCGCTGGACACCAAGTACGTTGTCACGCTCGACAGCGACACCCAGCTGCCCCCGGGCCGCCTGCACGACCTGGTCGGCGTCGCCGCGCACCCGCAGAACCAGCCCCGCATCGACGCGACAGGGCGCGCGGTCGCGAGCGGCTACGCGATCCTGCAGCCGCGCATCGTCACGCCGCTGCCGTCGCCCAAGGATGTCACGCTGTACCACTGGCTGTTCGCCGGCCAGTGCGGGATCGACCCCTACAGTGCCGCCACGTCCGAGGTCTACCAGGACGTCTTCGGCGAGGGCACGTACACCGGCAAGGGGCTGTTGCACGTCCAGGCCATGCATGCGGTGCTGTCGGGTCGCCTGCCGGAAGGCCGTGTGCTGAGCCACGACCTGCTCGAAGGTTCGATCGCCCGCTGCGCTGCAGTCACCGACATCACGCTGATCGAGGACTCGCCGTTCCATGCCGACGTGGCCGCGTCGCGCGTGCGCCGCTGGACGCGCGGCGACTGGCAGCTGCTGCCGTTCCTGCTCGATTCGCTTTCGACCGACTCCCGGTACCGCCTGCGAGCCATCAACCGATGGAAGATGTTCGACAACCTGCGCCGCTCTCTGGTCGCGCCGATGTCGCTCGCGCTGCTGCTGCTGGCGCTGGGCGGCTCGGTGATGTCGCCCTGGGCGGCGCTTGCACTGGTGCTGGCGGCCTTCTCGGCCGGACCCCTGATGGGGGCGGTCGCTGGCTTCTCCCCAAGCCGGGACGACATCGCGCAGCGCCACTTCTACAGTCAGGCCGCCAGCGATCTGGCCCGAGCGCTGTGCGGCGGAGCATGGCTGCTGGTCCAGTTGCCTGCGCAATCGATGCAGGCGGTGGATGCCATCGCGCGCGCCGTGCACCGGATGGCTGTCAGCGGGAAGCACCTGCTGCAATGGACGACCGCAGCGGCCGCACAGGCTCGAGCCCGGACCGCCTTGCCGGCGCTGCTGCGCCAGCACTGGCGCGAGCCGGTGCTGGCCTTGGCGCTTCTGGCCGCGCTGGTCGCCGTCGGCACGCCGACCCTGTGGCTCGCCATCGGCCTGTGCCTGTCGTGGGCTGCCGCGCCCGTCTGGACCTGGTGGGTCAGCCGGCCTCGCCCGGCCTGTGCCGAGGAAGCCCTGTCGGCCGAAGACCAGCGCTACTTCGAGGTGGTCGCACGCGACACCTGGCGCCTGTTCGAGCGGTGCGTGGTCGCCGCGGACAACCACCTGCCGCCCGACAACCTGCAGACCCTGCCCTACGACATCGTCGCCCATCGCACGTCGCCGACCAACATCGGGCTGTACCTGCTGAGTACCGCCTGCGCGCGGCAGTTCGGATGGATCGACACAGCCGAGCTGATCACGCGGATGGAGGCCACGCTCGCGACGATGTCGCGCCTGCAGCGCCATCGCGGGCACTTCCTGAACTGGTACGACACGCAGACGCTCGCACCGCTGCTGCCGATGTACGTGTCCACCGTGGACAGCGGCAACCTCAGCGGGCACCTGCTCGCGGTCGCGCAGGCGTGCCTGGAATGGGCGCGCGACCCGCACCACAGACCGACACCACAGACCGAAGCACGCCTGCAGGCGCTAGCCGAGCAGTGCGAGGCCATCGCATGGCAAGCCGATTTCAGCTTCCTGTACCACCACAAGCGCCACCTGCTGCACATCGGCTACCGGGTTGCCGAGCAGCAGCTCGACGCGGGCTTCTACGATCTGCTGGCGTCCGAGTCGCGGCTGACCAGCCTGCTGGCGATTGCCAAGGGCGACGTTCCGGTGCGCCACTGGTCGTCGCTCGGCCGCATGTTCTATGCGGTCGGTTCCGAAGCGGGACTGCGCTCGTGGTCGGGGTCGATGTTCGAGTACCTGATGCCGACGCTGATACTCGACGAGCCTCACGGCAGCGTGTTGCACGGGGCCTGCCACGCCGCCTTGCGTGAACAGATCGCATTCGCCCTGGTCCAGAGCGTGCCGGGGCGTTCGGTCCCGTGGGGCATCTCGGAGTCGGCCTATGCCGGCCAGGATCACACGCTGGCCTACCAGTATTCACCACAGGGGGTGCCGCGGCTCGCACTGCGGCGAACGCCGCCAGACGAACTGGTCGTCGCACCTTATGCCACCGCGCTGGCAGCTCAGATCGCTCCGCACCTTGCCCGACTCAATTTCGCGGCACTCGAAACGCTGGCGCCGCGCGATCACTACGGATTCATCGAAGCACTCGATTTCACCGCATCCCGCAAGACCGGCGAGGAAGCATTCATCCCGGTCAGCACCTTCATGGCCCATCACCAGGGCATGACCATCGTCGCGCTGGCCAACGTGCTGCTGGGTGGGGTCGCGCAGCGCTGGGGCATGGCCAATGCGCACATCGAGGCGATGGCCTCGCTGCTGCACGAGCGGGCGCCGCGCGAGGTGTCGATGCTGTACGCACCGCCTGCAGCACCACCGCCACTGGCGATGCAGCGCCGCGCCCCCGGCTTGCTGCGCGAGCTCTTCCCCGGTGCGACCGCGCTGGAGCCGACCCATGTGCTTTCGAACGGCCGCTACAGCGTCAGTCTGCGCGCCAACGGCTCCGGATGGAGCCGCTGGGGCACCACGGGCATCACCCGCAGCCGCGACGACGCACTGCGTGATGCCCAGGGCAGCTTCTTCTACCTGCGTCGCACCGGTGCCGAGCACGCTGGCGAAGCGACCCCGGCGGCATCACCGCTCTTCTCCATCACCCAGCACCCCGCCCCCGATCCGGCGGCCCACTACCGCAGCATGTTCCACGCAGATCGGGTGTGCTTCGACGCCGCCTGGTCCGAAGTGCAGGCGCACACCACGGTGTGGGTCAGTCCGGAGGACGACATCGAGTTCCGCCAGATCGAACTGCGCAACCTCGGCGACGACGTCCTCGACATCGAACTGATCTCGGCCTTCGACGTGACGCTGGCCGATCCGCGCGCAGACGAGGCCCACCCCGCGTTCAGCAACCTGTTCGTGCGCGCCGAGTGGCAGGGCGAGCAGCAGGCGCTGCTGTTCGAGCGCACCCCGCGACTGGCCACCGAGCGCGGGTTGCAGGCCGCGCATTTCCTGGCCGACACCGACCCGCAGGTGGTTTCGGTGCGGCTGCAGACCGACCGCCAGCACTGGCTGGGGCGCAATCGCAGCACCCACCAGCCGCAGGCGTCGTTCGAGCACCTTCCCGCCGACGACATTGGCACGCAGGCGGCGCTGGACACCGGGCTGGACCCGGTCTGCGCGATGGCCGTACGACTGCGGATCGAACCGCAGGGCAAGGCCATGCTGACCTTCGCGACGACGGCCTCCGACAACGGCGGCACGCTGCGCGCGGTGATCGACAAGTACCGGCAGACCAGTCACGTGAAGCGGGCATCGCTGATGTCGGCCACGCTGGCGGGCATCCGATTCCGCACGCTGCGCATCAGCACCGAGAACTTCGATGCGATCCAGACGCTGACCACCGCGCTGGTGCTGACGCTGAGCCGCCCACGTGCGCGCGCGGCATCGCTGAACGACCTGGCTGCCGGGGTCTGCGACCGGCGCCTGATCTGGCGCTTCGGCATCTCGGGCGACCGGCCGATCCTGCTGGTGTCTGCCGGCGCGCCGGAGGGACTCGGCCTGATCCGTTCCCTGGCGCAGGCGCTTCGCCTGTGGTCATGGAGCGGCATCGCCTGCGATCTGGTGGTGGTGAACGCCGAACCGGCGTCGTACCTGATGGCCGTGCAGCGCGAGCTCTCGGCGATGCGCGAGCGCCACGGCGCCGACTCGGGCGCCGAGTTCCGGCCTGCCGGGGCGACGGGCCCTTCGAGTACCGGCCTGCACGTGCTGCGGGCGGACGAGATCTCGGCCGATGAACTGAGCACCCTGCAAAGCCTGGCGCGCCTTCGGCTGCAGGCCGACGGGCGGCCGTTGACGCACCACGTGCAGGAATGGGTGCAACTGCACGAAGAGGCCTTCGAGCAGCGTCACGACACCTCCACGGTGCCGGTATCGGTGTCAGATGGCGTGGGACCGGCCGTGCCAGCCGCCGCCGGTTCTTTCGCGGCCTCGTCGGGTGAGTTTCGTTTCGCCGTGAGCGCCCGGTCTCGCCCGATGCGCCCCTGGGCCAACGTGCTGGCCAATCCCTCCTTCGGTACGCAGCTGACCGAGGCCGGGGCGGGCTACACCTGGGCGTTGAACAGCCGCATGAACCAGCTCACGGCCTGGTCGAACGACCCGGTGGGCGATCCACCGTCCGAGTGGTTCCTGCTGCAGGACCTGAAGACGCTGGACGCCTGGAGCATCGCGCCCTCGGCCTGGGGCGACGACAGCGTCACCTACCGCATCGCGCACGGGCAGGGCTACAGCGTGATCTCCCACCGCCGCGGCGACGTCGAGGTGACGGCATCGTGGTGCGTGGATCCGCAGAGCTCGGTCAAGCAGGTTCGCCTGCGCGTGCTGAACCGCGGCCACCGGACCCTGCAGCTGCGCATGGTCGGGATCGCCGAATGGATGATGGGTGCCAACCGTTCGGACCGCGCCACGGCGCACACCGCGCTGCATCGCCAGCGTCTGCCCGACCTGAATGCGCCGAACGGAAGAAGCGATCCGGGCCGCTCGCAGAAGCTCACCGCGCTGATGTGCACCCAGCACGAGCGCTCGGCCGGATTCGGCGACGGCACGGCGTTCCTGGCGATCGCCGGCCCGGACGAGCGCGACGACAAGCTGGAGAACGGTGGCGACTGGACCTGCGACCGCCGCGAGTGCTTCGACGCGCGCGGCCGACTGGTGCTGCCCGATCATTTCGGTCAGCAAGGCGGCAGCGGTCTGGATCCCTGCGCGGCGTTGTCGACGAGGGTGAGGCTGCTCGCCGGGGAATCCGCAGAACGGGTGTTCCTGCTCGGCTACGCCGACAGTCCGGACGCAGCGCGCCAGCTCGCCGCACGGGCGGCAACCGTGCCTGCAGGGCAGCGGCTGGAAGCCGTGCGCGAGACCTGGGATGCGCTGCTCGAGGCCACCACGGTGCGGACGCCCGATCCGCTGTTCGACGCCCTGGTCAATCGCTGGCTGCTGTACCAGACCGTGTCGTGCAGGCTCTGGGCCCGTGCCGGCTTCTACCAGGCGGGCGGGGCATACGGCTTCCGGGATCAGCTGCAGGACGCGATGGCCCTGACCTGGGCCGCCCCCGGCATGCTGCGCGACCAGATCCTGCTCGGAGCGTCGCGGCAGTTTGCCCAAGGCGATGTCCAGCACTGGTGGCATGCACCGGGCGGAGCCGGTGTGCGCACGCATTTCTCGGACGACCTGCTGTGGCTGCCGCACGCCTGCGTGCGCTACCTGCGCACCACCGGTGACACCGGCGTGCTCGACGAGAGCATCGCGTTCATCGAGGGCGCACCGATCCCCGACGGCGCCGAGGATGCCTACTACACGCCCTCGGTCAGCACGGAGCAGGCCTCGGTCTACGAGCACGCGGCGCGCGCCATTGATCGCAGCCTGCGCGTCGGCGCGCACGGCCTGCCCCTGATGGGCACCGGCGACTGGAACGACGGCATGAACCGTGTCGGCCACGAAGGCCGCGGCGAGTCGGTGTGGCTGGGCTGGTTCCTGTGCGAGCTGGTCGACGATTTCGCACCGCTGGCGCGCGAGCGCGGCGATGACGCGCGCGCCAAGGCCTGGGAAGCCGCGGCGCTCGGCTGGCGAAACGCGCTGAATGGCATCGCATGGGACGGACAGTGGTTCAAGCGCGCGTTCTTTGACGACGGACAGGCGCTGGGCTCGCACGTCAACCCGGAAGCGAGCATCGACCTGATCGCGCAGGCCTGGGCGGTGCTGTCCGGGGCCGCGTCGCCAGAGATGCAGCGCGAGGCCATGCATTCGGTCGAGGCCCGTCTGGTGGACCACGAGGCCGGGCTGATCAAGCTGCTCGACCCACCACTGGCCCATGCGCAGCCGAGCGCGGGCTACATCCAGGCCTATCCGCCGGGAGTGCGCGAGAACGGCGGGCAGTACTCGCACGCCGGGGTCTGGGCGCTGATGGCGCAGGCGCGGTTGCAGACCGACGGCGCCGACAACGGCGCGCGCAGCAGTCCGCCGGACATCGACCTGCCTTACCGCTATTTCAGCTTCCTGAGCCCGGCGCACCGTGCTGCCCACCCGACACGCGGAGCGGCCTACGGCCTTGAGCCCTACGTGATGGCCGGCGACGTCTACACGCAGGCGCCTTACGTCGGGCGCGGCGGCTGGAGCTGGTACACCGGGGCGGCCGCCTGGCTGCATCGTTCGGCGATTGAATCGATATTCGGCCTGCAGCAAGGAGCCCGGACGCTGAGTTTCACGCCGTGCCTGCCATCCCACTGGCCGCAGGCCGAGCTGACCCTGAAACGAGGCCAGGGCCAGGCGTGCCGGACGATGCGATTCATCCTGGTCCGGCCGGCCGCACTCGCCGAGCTGGAAGCCACCGCGCCGTGGGGCGCGCAGATTCTGCTGCCCGGCGAGTCACTGGCGTGGCAAGACCTGGCGCCGCATGCGTGCTTCGTCATTCCGCTGCCCGCACTGACAACGAAGGAATTGCCGGGTGATCTGCCGGCGTCAGCCGACCGCATCGCGGCCCCGGCGATCTAGACTCGACGCTGGTTGTCCGCCGCATTCGACGCCGACACACACGCTCCTGGCATGCAAGCACCCACCGACTCCCCCATCCCGCGCCATTCGCGGGCAGATGGACCGCCACTGATCTTCACGCCGCGAGTCCTGGCAACGCCGTGAATCCACCCGCCGTTCGTCTCGGGCACGGTCGCGTGCTGGGTGTGCTGCTGCTGATGGCGCTAGCGTACGCGGTGGTCGGACGGGTGTCGCTGCTGCTGGCCATTCCTCCGGCCTATGCCTCCCCGCTGTACCCGCCTGCGGGCATGGCGCTGGTGTTCGTGCTGCTCTACGGACGCAGCGCAGCCGCAGCGGTGGCGGTCGGGGCCATCGTCATCAACCTGCTGCTGAACCCATTGCGCGCGGTCGGCCTCGCCGAGGTCGTGATCGGTCTGGGCGCCGGACTCCAGGCGCTGGTCGCGGCAGAACTGGTGCAGCGCATGGTGCGGCAACCGTTGACGCTGTCGGCGCCGCGCGACATCGCTCGCTTCTATCTGTTTGGTGCGCTGATCGGATGCCTGGTCAGCGCGAGCGTGGCGACTGCCGCGCTGGCCGTGGCGGACGTCGTGCCCGCGTCCGCCTGGCCGATGACCTGGCTCACCTGGTGGATGGGCGATGCACTCGGCACGCTGATCGCCGCGCCGATCCTGCTGACGCTGGCGGGACGGCCCCGCGAGGCCTGGGCGCCGCGCCGACGCACCGTCGGACTGACGCTGGGCATCGTGACCGCCCTGCTGGTGGCGACCACCGTGCTGGTGGCCCACTGGGATCGCGAGCGCGTCCAGACCAGCTTCGAGCGCGATGCAGCGGCGGCATCGATGGCCGCCCAGGCCCAGCTGAACACCCCGCTGCATGCGCTGGAGGCACTGCGCGGGCTCTACATCGGATCGAACGAGGTCAACCCCGGCGAGTTGCGCGCTGCGGCCGCCTACTGGCTGAATCGCGACGGGGACCTGCAGGCCGTCGGCTATCAGGAGCGCGTCCGGCTGGTCGACGTGCCGGCGCTCGAGGCCCAGTTGCGTGACGCCGGGTTCCCCGATTACCGCGTGCTCGATCGCACGGCCACGGACGAACGGGTACCGACCACGATGCCCGAGGCGTACGCCGTTCGACTCGTCGAGCCCAGGGAAGGCAACGTCGGCCTGCTGGGCATCAACACGTTGTCGATCCCGGCAGCACGGCAGGCGATCGAGGCCTCGGTGCGCACCGACCGACCGGTGGCCAGCGCCTCCTTCCACCTGTCGCAGGACGCGGTGGGCTCGCCGAAGACAGGGGTGGTGATCTACCGCGCGATCTACCGCGGCCAGCCCGCCACCGAAGAGGAGCGGGCTGCGGCAGTACGTGGCGTGGTGTTCGTCACCGTGCGCGTGGAGGACCTGCTGCGCTCGGTGCTGGCCCAGGCCCCCGCCTACCTGCACTTCTGCGTGACCGACACGGACACATCGGCCCGCCTGCGACAGCTGGCGGCCACCTCGCTGTGTGCCGAGGCACCCGACGCGCTGGTACACCGGCAGGTGATTGCCTTCGCGGGGCGCCAATGGGAATGGCGCGTCAACGCCAGCGAGGTCGGCGCCAGTCAGGCAGCCGGTGCCCGCCACTATGCCTGGCTGTTCTCGAGTGTCGGCCTGATGACGGCAGCGGTCCTGGGAGCCCTGCTGCTGACGGTGACCGGCCGCGCCCGCATCATCGAACTGGCCGTGCAGGACCGCACCGCCGCGCTGGAGCAGCAGGTGCGCGAGCGCGCGCAGGTCGAGGCCGCGATGCGCGAAAGCGAGCAGCGCTTCCGCAACATCTTCAACAACGTGCCGATCGGTGTGCTCTACACCGACATCGACGGGAAGGTGCGACAGGCGAACCCGCGCTTTTGCGAACTGGTCGGACGCGACGCCGCCACGCTGTCCCGTCTCAGCACGCGGGACTTCCTGCATCCCGATGACGTCGACGAGGACGCGGCCCTGTTCGCCCGGCTGCTGGCCGGGGAAATCGCGATCTACAGGCGACAGACGCGCTATGTCGCACCCGATGGTCACGTGGTGTGGGTGCAGCGCAGCGTGTCCCTGCTGCGCGACGAGACGGGGCGCCCGCAGCGCATCGTCAGCGTGGCCGAGGACATCACCGAGACCCTGCGCCTGGCGGAGGCGGTGCGCGCCCGAGAGGCGGCCGAGGCGTCGAATCGTGCGAAGAGCGAGTTCCTGTCGCGCATGAGCCATGAGCTGCGCACACCGCTGAACGCCATGCTCGGCTTCGCCCAGTTGCTGGAACTGGAGGATCGACCGGCGCTTGGCCGCGCCCAGCGCGCCTGGGTCGGGCAGATACAGCAGGCCGGCTGGCACCTGCTGGAGATGATCAACGACGTGCTGGACCTGTCTCGCATCGAATCCGGCAACCTGCGCATGGAGCTGGAAACCCTGGACCTGGCCGAGCTGCTGGCGGCCACGCGTCCGCTGGTGCAGCAGAGCGCAGACCTGCGCAACATCGTGATCACTGAGGATCTGGCGCGCGGCGCGAACTTCGTCACCGGCGATGCCACGCGGGTCAAGCAGATCCTCACCAACCTGCTGACGAACGCCGTGAAGTACAACGTCGACGGCGGGCGCATCCAGCTGTCCACCCGGGTGCAGGGCGACTGGGTCGAGTTGATGGTCACCGACACCGGGCTGGGCATGAGCAGCGAGCAGATGGCTTCGCTGTTCCAGCCCTTCAACCGGCTGGGCCGCGAACTCACCGGAACCGAAGGCACCGGCATCGGCCTGGTGATCAGCCAGCGGCTGGCCGAGCTGATGGGCGGCGAGCTGACCGCCGCCAGCCACGTGGGCAGGGGGTCGTCGTTCATGCTGCGCCTGCCGGCCGCAGGGAACCCGGGCACGGTGCCATCCGACCTGGACGGCCTGGCCGCCGATCGCAACGATTACCAGCAGCGCCACGTCCATTACGTCGAGGACAACGAAACGAACGTGGAAGTCATGCGGGGCATCCTGGCGCAGCGGCCCCAGGTGCAGCTCGACGTTTCGGTCACCGGTCTCGACGGCCTGGCGGCGATCCGCGCCCGGCGCCCGGACGTGGTGCTGCTCGACATGCACCTGCCCGACATCAGCGGACTCGAGCTGCTGAGACACCTCAAGCTGGATCCGGGCACCCGTTCGATCCCGGTGGTCGCGGTGTCGGCCGACGCCCTGCCGGCGCAGATCGACGACGCGTTCATGGCCGGAGCGCACCGTTACCTGACCAAGCCGGTCAATGTCTCCGAACTGCTGTCGGTTCTGGACGAATTGCTGAGTCAGGCAGACACCGGTTTCGAGTGACACGCCTTTGGCACTCAATGAACGAGAGTGCTAACATCATGGAACCAAGCCTCGTTTGAGGGAGTCCATGACTGCCATGAACATGACCATTTCCAACGCTTCCAATACCTCGGCCCTGGCCCTGCGGGATCCGTGGGCCATGGTGCCTTCGCTGGGCAGCCTCGACGCCTACATCTCGGCGGCCAACCGCGTGCCGATGCTGACGCTCGAGGAAGAACAGTCCCTGGCCCGCCAGTTGCGCGACAAGGGCGACCTGCAGGCGGCCGGTCAGCTGGTGCTGTCGCACATGCGGCTGGTGGTGTCGATCGCCCGCCAGTACCTGGGCTACGGCCTGCCCCACGGCGACCTGATCCAGGAAGGCAACGTCGGCCTGATGAAGGCCGTCAAGCGCTTCGACCCCGACCAGGGCGTGCGCCTGGTCAGCTATGCAATGCACTGGATCAAGGCAGAGATCCACGAGTACATCCTGAAGAACTGGCGCATGGTCAAGGTGGCGACCACCAAGGCGCAGCGCAAGCTGTTCTTCAACCTGCGCTCGATGAAGCAGAGCCTGAAGGACGATGCTGTCGCGGGCGAGACCCACCGCAGCACGCTGACGCAGGGCGAGGTCGACACGATGGCGCGCACGCTCAACGTCAAGCGCGAAGAAGTGCTCGAGATGGAAACCCGCCTGTCCGGCGGCGACGTGCCGCTCGAGCCGCTGACCGACGACGGCGAGGAAAGCTACGCGCCGATCGCCTACTTGGCCGACGACACACACGAGCCGAGCCAGGTGCTGGAAGCCCAGCGCCGGGACTGGCTGTCCAGCGACGGCATCTCGCTCGCGCTCGACAGCCTCGATGCGCGCAGCCGCCGCATCGTCGAAGAGCGCTGGTTGAAGGTCAATGACGACAACTCGGGCGGCATGACACTGCATGATCTGGCCGACGAATACGGTGTCAGCGCCGAGCGCATCCGCCAGATCGAGGTCGCAGCCATGAAGAAGATGCGCAAGGCTTTGGGCGCATCGCACTGATACGCAGGGCGCAACCGTAAAAAACGGCCCCGAGGGGCCGTTTTTCATGGGCGCGCCAAAGGCCTGCGGTCAACCCAGCGCCAGCAGCGTCTTCAGGTCGGCGGCCAGGGCCTGCGAGCCGCTGCCGTAGCGGATGAAGAGCCGCACCTTGCCCTGGGCATCGAACACGTAGGAGCCCGCCGTGTGATCGACACTGTAGCTGCCCTCGGTCTTGCCGGGCACCTTGGCGTAGAACACCTTGAATTCCTTGGCCGTGGCCGCGGTCTGTTCGGGCGTTCCGCGCAGCGCGACGAAGCTGGGGTCGAAGCCACTCATGTAGCCCTTCAGCACTTCGGCGGTGTCACGGTCGGGGTCGACCGTGACGAAGACGCCCTGGATACGGTCACCGTCCTTGCCGAGCGCAGCCTTCACCTGCGCCAGCTCGGCCATCGTCGTCGGGCACACATCGGGGCACTGGGTGAAACCGAAGAAGACCACGGTGACCTTGCCCTTGAAATCCGCCAGGGTTCGGGCCTGCCCGTTCTGATCGGTCAACGACAGCGAGCGCGCGTATTCGGCGCCGGTGATGTCGATGCCCTTGAACGCGATCGCAGTGCCGCCAGACGATGGCGCATCGCAGCCGAGCAGTGCCAGCGTCGGCAGCGATGCCAGCGCCAGCGTGGTGCCGGCCCTCAGGAAGCGGCGGCGAGCGGAACCCTGTTCGAACAGCAGATCGATCACAGCAGAGGGTCCAGGTAATGGTCGATCAGCAGTGCCGCGAACAACAGCATCAGGTGCCAGATCGAGAAGCGAAACGTCTTGCGCGCCAGCGCATCGGAATAGTTGCGCCAGAGCTTCCAGGCGTAGCCGGTGAAGCCCGCGCCAAGCGCAATTGCCGAGACCAGGTAGATCCATCCGCTCATCCCGGAGATGAACGGGAGCAGGGTCGCGGCGAACAGCACCAGCGTGTACAGGAACACATGCAGCTGGGTGAAGGCCGCACCGTGCGTGATCGGCAGCATCGGCAGGCCGGCCTTGCGGTAGTCCTCGGCGCGGTACAGCGCCAGGGCCCAGAAATGCGGCGGAGTCCACAGGAAGATGATCAGGCACAGGATCAGCGATTCGGCGCCGACCTCGCCGCGGATGGCCGCCCATCCCAGCACCGGAGGCATCGCGCCGGATGCCCCGCCGATCACGATGTTCTGCGGCGTCGCAGGCTTGAGCAGAACGGTGTAGATGACCGCATAGCCCACGAAGGTGGCGAAGGTCAGCCACATCGTCAGCGGATTGACCATCGTGTACAGCAGCACGCTGCCGATCGAGCAAAGCACCGCCGAAAACGTCAGCGTCTGCGCGTTCGTCAGTTCGCCCTTGGCGGTCGGGCGCCAGGAGGTGCGAGCCATCTTGGCGTCGATGTGCTGCTCGACGACGCAGTTGAACGCGGCGGCGGCCCCAGCGACCAGCCAGATCCCTGCCGTTGCTGCCAACGCCAGCTTGATGTCTGGCAGCCCGGGCACAGCCAGCAACATGCCGATGACGGCGCAGAACACGATCAACTGCACTACACGCGGCTTGGTCAGCGCGTAGAACTGCTTCAGCCGCGACGAGCGTCGGGCCAGGGGCAGCGAGGGGGCAAGTGTTTCGGACATGTTGAACAGCCTGCGATTCTACGAAGCCGCTCCGAGGGCAGCTGAAGGAGGCACTGCCTGAGCAGGGGACAAGGGGTGCGCCCGATACGCCCGGCTGAGCATCGTCGTCAGCACCACCACCAGCGCCGCGGCGCCGCCGGTGTGCGCGACGGCTGCCACAAGTGGCCAGTCCAGCACGACGTTGCTCAGTCCACTGATCAATTGCCAGGCGACGACCACCGCCAGCACGCCAGCCCACCGACGCAGCTCGGGCTGGCCCGAAGCCCGCAGGCGCCAGGCCAGCGCTCCGATGGCAACCACCACCACGGCCGCGCCGAGACGGTGTGCCATGTGGATCGCCGTCAGCGCCGCGAACGGCAGGTAGCCGCCGTCCTTGCCGGCACCCAGCTCACGCGCCACGGTGAAACCGTGCTCGAAGTCCATCGGCGGCCACCATGCGCCCTGGCAGGTCGGGAAGTCGGTGCAGGCCAGGACCGCGTAGTTGGTGCTGACCCAGCCCCCAAGCGCGATCTGGGCCACGCTGACCAAGAACACCAGCACCGTACCCCGGAACATCGCGCGGGACATCGGCAGCGGTGGCTGCTGCGCCTGGCTCTGGACGGACAACAGCGCGAGCAAGCCCAGCCCTCCGAGCAGATGCAGGGTGACGATGGCCGGGTAAAGCTTCATCGTGACCGTCAGCGCACCGAAAGCTCCCTGCCCGCAGACCCACACCCAGGTCAGCGTGGCCCACCAGGGAGACAACCTTGCCGGCAGCCCGTGGCGGAACTTGCGCGCATCGAGCCACGCCGCCACGGCCAACCAGGTGATCAGCGCGCCCACGCCCGTGGCCAGGTAGCGGTGGATCATCTCGATCCAGGCCTTGCCATGCGTGACCGGGCCGGTGGGCATCGCGGTCTGCGCCGCGCCGATGGCCTGGAGCGCACCCAGCGGGCTGGCACTGCCATAGCAGCCCGGCCAATCCGGACACCCGAGCCCCGAATCGGTGAGCCGGGTGAAGGCACCGAACAGCACCAGGTCGAAGGTCAGGAACAGGGTGATGAGCGTCAGCGCCTGCCGCCGACGCGCCGCATCGGCCCGGCGGTACCGCCATGCCACCCACAACACCGGCGCCAGCGCCAGCACGGCACCGACGAGAACCAGCGTGGGTACGGGACCCAGGTCGTAGGCTGGCGGATTCATGCGATGAAACTCATCTGGAAGAAATCGTTCGACGAGCAGGCTGCAGGTCAGCGACCTGGCTGGTCCCAGGAGGCCGACGCGCGCAGCAGGCGCTCGAGGTCCTTCTTCAGCTTGGCCGGTTCGGGACCGACCGGCGTACGCATCATCCACTGACCTTTCGGATCGACCAGGTACACGTGTTCGTCGAGCCTGTGTCCGTCCGACGGCTTCAGCCACTGGGACAAGGCCTCGCCAGGCACCTGCAGCACGTGGCTGGCCCGACCCGGTGCGATCGCCTTCAGCAATTCGGCGCGCGGCGCTGCCTCACCGGGGATCAACCAGACCTTGTCGACGCGAGGCTTGTCGTTGCCCAGCATCTCCTGCACCTGACGCTGGAGCAGCAGATGGGACTGGCATCCTGCGTCGCAGGCCCCATCGGCCACCACGACGATGAGCCACTGCCCGCGCAAGCTGGCAGCCAGCACCGGCTGCCCGGCCAGGTTGCGCAGCGGCAGGGTCTCGGGCATCTCGCGCGTCGGTGTGACGAACTCGCTGTAATTGGTGGTTCGACCTTCGAGCCCGATCACGAAATAGATGATGTAGGCGGCGATCACCGGCGCAGAGCAGATGGCCAATACCGCCAGCATCTTCAGGCGCCCGGCCGCGGTGCGCCGAGCAGACAGATCGGGCGTCGGCATCGAATGCACCGTGAAGCTCAGCGGCGATACCTGCTCGGGCGCATCGCTGCGATCGGACCCAAGGGTGGGGGAGTTGGAACCAGACATACAGACCTGTCATCAAGGCGCAATGCGCAAACCACTGGAACGCGTGACCGCAGTGCCTTGGCATCCCGCCAGAGGCGGTTCCGCCGACGGGGCAAACCGACCCGAGGCGCACCATCGGCGTTCTGAGCGGCAGACAGCGGCATCCGGGACACCGAGGACATTCTTTCAAACACACGTCGAGGTCGAGATTCTGGCGGATGACACTCGAGGCCGGCTGCGACGATGTCGAACAGCCGCCCCGGCGTCGGGGCGATGTGCCCGAGAACCGTGCGGCGCTGGAAGCTTGGTGCCATCGAGCCACCAGGAGCCCGGTCTTGCAACGGACGTCACGCCGGTCAGGGCAGCGACCCGCACGACGAGCGCTTGTAGACGCAAACGGCGGGAAATCTCATGGATCGCGACATCGGCGCGGCCTTTCAATGCACAGGCCATCGGCACACGGATAATCCGAAGCCATGAAATACCTCGTAGGGCTCGCATTCGTCACCATCATCGGCGCGTTGGCCTACGCCGGGGTGTCCATGGTTCGCGACGGTCGGGATGGCAAACCGAAGACCCACTCGATGGTGAACGCGCTGGCATTTCGCGTGGCCCTGTCCATCCTGCTGTTCGTGTGCCTGCTCGGAAGCTACAAGATGGGCTGGATCCAGCCGACAGGTTTCCTGCGACGCTGAGCCCCAGGTTCAGTCGCTTCCGGCAGCACGAACCCGCAGCCCTGGACGAAGCGAAAAGTCAGACCCCGCCACACCGCGACCCACAGGGTCGGGTACGTCTCTCAGGGATGAGCCTGCTGGAGCAGCCTGATCGGGCGCACGCCCTGTCCGAAGGTCAGGATATTCGCAGCGCAGTGGGCTGCAGAGATCTTCTTGCCGCGCGCAGTCAGATCGGCTTGTTTCCCCGCCCTGCCGGGTTCATCGGCCGGTGCTGACATCTCGCTGCACAGGCACACCACCCGCTTCGCGTACCTGGCCGGCGACAGCACCTTCCTGTTGGGCCTTGATCGTCAGGTCGGCGGAACTGGTGTCCTTCATGGCGACAACCACCTTCGTCGCGGGAAATGCCATCCCGATGACGATGATGAACGGCACGATGGTCCAGATGATCTCGACGGTGGTGCTTTCGTGAAAATTGGCGGCCTTCGCTCCCTTCGCCTTGCGGTGCATCAGGACCGACCAGAACATGAAGCCGAACACACCGACGAAGGTCACCATGCAGAAGACCAGCAGGGAATAGTGCAGCCAACGCTGATCTTCAGCGATCTTCGTCGCCGCGACGGGCAGGTCATTGACCGCAGCAGCCAGCGTCGAGACAGCACACAGGCCGAGGCCGGTGAGGGCTTGTCCACCTTTGTTGCAAAGTGCGTTCATCTTGTTCATCGTGACTGCTCGCGTTGTCCAGACTCTGCCGCAAGCAGAGCATCCTGAGGCCGGGTGCGGGCCAGCCGAACCGCTTGTCGCAATTCGTTGGCCAACTGTCGCCGCATCTCCGGGCGCACAAACCGCCCGACCTCGATCCTTCGTCCTTGCCCGGACAACTCGATCAGCGACTGATCACCGGTGACCGGTTCCACGCTGACCCACTCGGTCGCAAACTCGGCCTTCTCGACCATGCTGCCCGAGGTGAGTTCCACCGTGAGCCGACCGCTGCGCATCGCGATGTTTTCCTGATCAGTGGCATGCCGCGAATACACCATCAAGGCGATGCCGACCGCCGCCAGTTCGATCCACGCGAACGGCATGATCAGCTTGGCGCCCTGCAGCCAGAAAAACCCCGCGATCATCAGCGACAGCACGCAAAAACCACCGAACACGGCCAGCAATTGTCTCGGCGTCAGGGAGCAATTACGTTTCAGTATCCATTCGACAGACCACTCCCCGGCACCCGAACCGCTCTCGACGCCGAAATGCCACGGCGCGTGCTTCGCGCGAACGCTTGGTGCAAAAAGTGATGGATAAGTAGACATCCAGCGGCAGCGGGTTCGGACGAGCCAGAGCGGCACTCTGGCGCGTGGGTTCGACTTGACTCGAATCAAGGGCAACGCCGGATTCGAGCCTGGAATGAAGCGGACGGCAGTCTACTCGAGTCGGGAATTCCTGTTTCAGGCCGGTCGACGCGCCTCACGCATCAGGCGCCGCATCTCCTCGAGCGAAACCTGCGTCTCCGCCGCAACCTGGACAGGTGAATCGGCCTTGAACGCGTGGCCGTAGATGATCTCGAAGGTCAGCCCGAGTCGTCCGTTCTGGTCTCGCATGCTGTCAAGTTCGCGGTACAGACGCGTCAGCCAGCGCGGTGTGCGCAGCCCCCCGAAACGCCCCGGCGATGCGTTGCCGCCCAGCAATCGCAGGTCCTTGCAAAGCGCCTGAGCACTCTCCCAATGCACCGTCAACGTCTCCTGATCCATAACCGGGTCGGCGAAACCTGCTTGCAGCAGCATGTCCCCCAGGTCGTGCATGTCAACGAAATCGACGGTGGGTGCCGGCCATCCCTGCCCGGCATAAAGGGCCCTGAGCTCGCGCGCGGTGTCCGGCCCCAGACACGAAAACATCACGAATCCGCCGCCAGCCAGCATGCGTTGCCAACGTTGCAGCAAAGCGGGCGGGTCCTTGACGGCATGCAATGCCATGTTGGCCCACAACAGCTGCGCACCCGTGGGCTGCACTTCGTTCGAGTCGACGACCACCTCGACCGGCGGAGCCCTCCATCGGCGACCGCTCCACCACGGCGATCGCAACGCCTGCCGGCTGCGCAGCGCCAGATCCTCGCTGGGTTCGACGGCGCGCAGCGCAGCCTGGGGATAGGCCGCGGTCAGCAACGCACTGCCGGCACCGAGAAACGCACCCCAGTCGATCATCCGATCCGGCGACATGCGGAACAAGGCCAAGCGCTCGGCCATGCGCCCTGCGATTTCGGCATGCAGCCAAGGCGGTGTTGGCAATCGACCGAGTCGACGCTGGGTGGCGGCGACGGCCGCCTCATCGATGAGGCGCTGCGTCGTGTGGGAAGCTACAGCCATCGCCCCAGTATATTGACGGCGTGAATGTGCAGCCCCGTTTGATAGACCCTGATGAACGACCCTGGTGGCGTCGCTTGCCGGGCCTGTGCGCGGTCTGTCATGGCTGGGGCCGTGGTCGGGTGTGCGGCACCTGCATCAGCCGTTTCGCCCCCCACAACGATCGTTGCCTGCGGTGCGCAGCAACGCTGACCGCCAGGGTCGAACTCTGCGGAGACTGCATCCGGAACCCGCCCCCGTTCGACAGCGCGCTCGCAGCCGTCGACTACGGCCACCCCTGGAACCGGCTCATCCGGGAATTCAAGTTCAACGATTCGCCCGACCTTGCCGGGCCGCTGGCCGAACTGCTGGTTGCTGCACACCGTCGGCGCACTCATGCGCCTCCGGATCTCCTGCTGCCGGTGCCGCTGGGTTCCGGACGGCTGAAGGAGCGGGGGTACAACCAATCATGGGAGATTGCGCGTCGATGCGCCCATCGGCTGGGTTGCCGCACCGATGCGACGCTGCTGCTTCGCATCAAGGACACGCCGCATCAACTGTCGCTGCCGCGCGAGCATCGCAAGCGCAACGTTCAGGGCGCCTTCGCCGTCGAACCGACACGGCGGGACGCCTTGAGAGGACGCAACGTCACGCTGGTCGACGACGTGATGACGACGCAGGCCACCGCGGCCGAGTTGACGAAGGTCGTGCGCGCCGCGGGTGCAGCGGCCGTGCATGTCTGGGTGGTGGCGCGCACCCCCGCGCCGGGGCACTGACCATGTTCAACATCGTTCTGGTGCATCCGGAGATCCCCCCCAACACCGGCAACGTGATACGGCTGGCGGCCAACACGGGGTGCGAGCTGCATCTGATCGAGCCTCTGGGCTTCTCGATGGACGACAAGCTGCTGCAACGCGCCGGCCTCGATTACCACGAGCATGCACGCGTACAGCGGCATGCCTCCTGGGATGACTTCATCGACAACAGGCAACCCGACCTGACGCGCTGCTTCGCGTTCACGACAAGGGGCAGCCAGACCCCCGGCGCCGTGCGCTGGCAAGCCGGAGACTGGCTGGTATTCGGATCGGAAACCTCCGGCCTGCCGGAGTCACTGCGAGCCTCGTTCGCCCAGGACCGGCTGGTGAGGCTGCCTTTGCTTCCGGGGCAACGCAGCCTGAACCTGAGCAATGCGGTCGCGGTCGCGGTATTCGAAGCGTGGAGGCAGCACGGCTATGCCGGCGGCGTGTGAACGCTGATCAGAGCTCGGCGCGCGGGTCGCGCCCCATCAGCAACTCGACGCCCTGACTCGGGGTCACACGACCCTCCAGCACCGCCACGACCGCCGATGTGATGGGCATCTCGACGCCCAGCGCCTGAGCGCGGCGCAACACGGTGGCCGCACTGAACACGCCTTCTGCGACGTGCCCCAGATCTGCCAGTATCTGCGGCAAGGGCTTGCCCTGCGCCAGTTGCAAGCCGACAGTGCGATTGCGCGACAGATCGCCGGTGGCCGTCAGCACCAGATCGCCCAGTCCGCTCAAGCCCATGAACGTTTCCGCCCGTGCGCCGAGTGCCGTGCCCAATCTCACCATCTCGGCCAGACCCCGCGTGATCAACGCAGCGCGGGCGTTGTAGCCGAGCTGCAGGCCATCGGCCAGTCCGGTGGCAATCGCCATCACGTTCTTGACGGCGCCACCGACCTCGACGCCTATCGGGTCGTCGGATGTGTAGATCCGCAGGTTGTCACAGTGAAGCAGCTCAACCGCCTGACTGCAAAGGGACGGATCGACGCTCGCTGCGACCAGCGCCGTGGGCTGACCGCGAGCGACTTCCTCGGCAAAGCTCGGCCCCGACAGGACGCCGACCCGAGCGCCGGGCCGCACCTGGCCAGCGACCTCATGTCCCAGCCGGCCGGTATCCTTCTGCAGACCTTTGCACAGCCAGAACAGGCCCGGACCCTGCGGCCCGGCGGGCAGTGCGCTTAACACCGCAGCGAGCGCGGACATCGGCGTCGCCACGATCAGCAGGCCGCCACGTGCATGCTCGACGGCAGCCTTGAAATCGCTCGTGATGTGGATCGACGGCGGCAGTTCGACCGCGTCGAGATAGCGCATGTTGCGCCTGAGCGCCTGCATGCCCTGCGCCTGCGCGGGATCGCGCGCCCACAGCATCGTGGGGTGCCGGGCACTGGCGCTGACCGCCAGTGCGGTTCCCCACGCACCGGCCCCGAGCACGCTGAGGTTCACGGGTGAGCGCTCAGGTGCCCGGTGCGCGGATCAGACGCTCAGTTGGGAAGCGCGCCGCCGTTCGCTGCAGCCTTCTTGGCCGCTTCTTCAGCGGCTGCCGCCTTCTGACCTTCATACATGGCCTGGAAGTTGACTTCGGTCAGCAGCACCGGCGGGAAGCCGGCACGTGTGCAGAGGTCGGAGACGATCGCGCGCAGGTACGGGTAGACGATGCCAGGGCAGGCGATGCTGACGATCGGCTGCATCTGTTCCTTGGGAATGTTGCGGATCTCGAAGATGCCGGCCTGCTTGGCTTCGAGCAGGAACAGCGTCTTCTCGCCCACGGTGGCGGTCACCGTGACGCGTAGCGTCACTTCGTAGTTGTCCGGGCCAACCGTCTCGGCACCGACACCGATGTTGATGTCGACCTTTGGCGGGGTCTGCTCCAGGAAGATGGCAGGCGAATTGGGCTGCTCCAGCGACATGTCCTTGAGGTAGATGCGCTGGATGTTGAACACGGGAGCGTTGTTGTCTTCGTCTGCCATGAGAGTCTCGATTGGTTGCTGGATCTGCGACCGGAGCCGCTTGCGGCCCGGGATTATGGGGGATGGGGCCAGCCTGGGCTGCCCCCGACGCGAACGTGCGGGGTGCCTGCGGTCAGGGCTCAGTGCCCCGAGAGCAAGGGCAACAAGCCACCGCGCCGATCGAGGTCGATCAGATCGTCGCAACCGCCGATGTGCGCGTCGCCGATGAATATCTGCGGCACGGTACGCCGGCCGGTGCGTTCGACCATCGCGTCCCGCGCGGAGGGGTCAAGGTCGATCCGGACCTCGTCGATCACGGTCACGCCGCGCTCTTTGAGCAAGGCCTTGGCGCGCAGGCAGTACGGGCACACCTGGGTCGTGTACATCGTGACGGCGACGAGGGGGATGCTGGAAGTGGACATGGCGAACTCGCGAAGTCAGACGGAACGTTCGATGGGCAGATTGGCTTCGCGCCAGGCCGCCACACCGCCGGCGACTGCGTGCGTGTTCTCGTAGCCCCGCTTGCGGAGCAGGCCGACGCCGCGCTGTGCGCGTGCTCCCGTGGGGCACAACAGCAGCAGCGGAACGGCCTTGTTCTTGGGCAGGTCGGCGCTCGCCTCGAGGCTGCCGAGCGGTATGTTCCTGGCGCCGCCCGCGTGACCGGCGGCGTACTCGGCGGCTTCGCTGACGTCGATCAGCACGCCCTTTTCCCGGTTGATCAGGTTGACCGCTTCGCTCGGGCTGACCCGCACGCCACCCGTTCCGCGAGACAGCATGGGCCAAAACAGCAGCGCACCGGAAACCAGGGCAGCCGCGAACAGAAACCAGTTGGCGAGGAAGAAGGTCACGAAGCGATCCGGTTGGGCAGGGCGAACTGCAAAACCCTGGATTATAGAATTTGAGGGTTTCCCCGACATCGGGCTCTCAAGCAACCTCCGAGCACCATCCGCCTCATGTACCAACTCGTGTTGATCCGCCACGGACAGTCCACCTGGAACCTCGAAAACCGATTCACGGGCTGGGTCGATGTCGAGCTGACACCGCTCGGCGTGGATCAGGCGCAAGCCGCGGGCCGGCTGCTCAAGAAGCACGGGTTCGATTTCGACCTCGCCTACACCTCCGTGCTGAAGCGCGCCGTGTGGACGCTGTGGCACACGCTGGATCAACTCGACCGCACCTGGCTGCCGGTGGTGCACTCGTGGCGGCTCAACGAGCGCCACTACGGCGCGCTGGAAGGCCTGAACAAGGCGGACACAGCAGAAAAGTACGGAGATGCCCAGGTGCTGCAATGGCGCCGCAGCTACGACACGCCACCGCCCGCGCTCGACCCGTCTGATCCGCGCTGCGAACGATTCGACAGGCGGTATGCCTCACTGAAGGCCGGCGAGGTGCCGCTGACCGAATGCCTGAAAGACACGGTTGAGAGGGTGCTGCCGTTCTGGAACGACGCCATCGTGCCTTCGATCTCCGCCGGCAAGCGGGTGGTCGTCGCGGCACACGGCAACAGCATTCGTGCCCTGATGAAGCACCTGGACAACATCTCGGACGACGACATCGTCGGCCTCGAGATTCCCAACGGCGTGCCGATCGTCTACGACCTCGACGCCCAGTTCCGGCCGATCAGCCGACGTTTCCTCGAAATCGACTGACGCGCGGAGACCGGATCAGACGGTCGGCGTCATGCGGGGCAACTGCGCCGCGATGTCCGCCGAGAGACGCGTGGCTAGGGCGCGGCGCTCGAGATCAGCACTGGGCTGCGCAGCGAGAAAGCTCAACCGGGCGACGAGCCCATCGGCCGAAGCGACCGCCCACAGTGACTGCAGAAGCGTCGTGTCGCCGATGTAGGCAGCGGCAGAACTGACCGTCTCCCGGTCATCGCTAAACCTCAAGGCAATCGGCTGCACGGGTGCCTGCGCCACGATGGCCGCCTGCAACAGGTTGGCGTGGAACGGAAGCACGCCATGGCCGTCACTGGTGGTGCCTTCGGGAAACACCGCGACCTGCTCTCCCGCCTTCAGTGCCTGAGCGACCAGGTGCAGCACCCGCAGCGCATCGCGGGAACGTTCGCGCTCTATGAACAGCGTGCCGCCGCACGCCACGAGCCAGCCCAGCAGCGGCCACGCACGAATGTCGGCCTTCGACACGAAGCGCACGGGCCGGACCGCATTGATCGCCAGGATGTCGATCCACGAGACATGATTGGCGACGAACAGGCTGGCTCCTGACACCGGCGTTCCGGAAACACGCAGCCCGATCCCCAGCACCGTCAGCGCTTGTGCCGACCAACGGCCCACATGGGCCATGCGTCGTGGTGCGTCGATGAACGGGAAGACCACGGCGCATGTCAGCATCCCACGCAGAACGTGCAGCCCGCAGCGAAGCAGCCGAAGAACAGCCCGCAGGCGGACCCGGATCAAGGCGATTCGAATGCCACGTGCCCGGAGACCAGGGTGTACCTGACGCGGCCCGGCAACTCGTGCCCGGTGAAGGGCGTGTGCTTTCCCTGGCTCCTGAGCGCGTCCGGGCGGACCTGCCAGTATTCGGCCGGATCGAACAGGCAGACATCGGCCACACCACCCTCGACCAGCTGGCCGGCGCTCGATGCCAAGGATCCAAGCGCGTCAGCGATCACCCGAACCGGCGAGATGGTGATCGTCGCCAACGTGCGAGCCAGTTCCTGTCCGGATTGCTCTCCCCACTTCAAAGCCAGTCCGAGCAACAGTTCGAGACCGGTGGCTCCGGGCTCGGCCTCGGCGAAGGGAAGCGTCTTGGCGTCCTCGTCGACCGGCGTGTGGTCGCTGACCAGCGCATCGATGGTTCCGTCGGCCAACCCGGCGCGCAGCGCGTCCCGGTCGCGGACTTGACGCAGTGGCGGCGTCAGGCGCATCGCGGCGTCGAAATACCCGATGTCGATGTCGGTCAGGTGCAGGTGGTTGACGCTGACATCGCAGGTGATCGGCAACCCCTCGGCCTTGGCGCGTCGCACCAGATCGACCCCTGCGGCGCTGCTCAGGCGGCAGATGTGCACGCGCGCACGGGTGTCACGCACCAGTTCGAAGAGCGTGTTCAGGGCGATCGTCTCGGCGATCACCGGCACCCCGGTCAGCCCCATGCGCGTGGCCAGCGCACCCTTGGCGGCGACCCCGTTGCCGAGGTAGCCATCCTGGGCCCGCAGCCAGGTCGTGTAGCCGAAGGTCGATGCGTACTGCAAGGCGCGATGCAGCACCAGCGTGTCCTTGAGCGCGACTTCGGCATGCGAGAAACCGACGCAGCCTGCCTCGGTCAGCTCGGCCATCTCGGTCAGCACCTCGCCTGCCAGACCACGCGTCAACGCGCCCAGCGGGTACAGATGCGACTGGTTCAGGTTGCGTGCGCGGAACTTGAGCATCTCGACCAGACCGGGCTCGTCGAGCGGCGGGTCGGTGTCGGGCAGGCAGACGAGGCTGGTCACACCGCCGGCGACGGCGGCGGCCATCTCGGACTCGAGCATGCCTTCGTGCTCGTGACCGGGCTCGCGCAGCCGCACCGCCAGATCGACGAATCCAGGCGCGACCACCAGACCGCGGGCGTCAATGGTTCGATTGGGGTGGAAATCGGCACTGACCTGGCCGATGCGCACGACGCGGCCGGCCGCTATCGCGATGTCGGTTTGTTCGTCACGACCGGAGGCCGGGTCGATCAGGCGACCGTTCTGGATCAGGATCTTCATTCTCTTCAGTCCCGCGCCATCAGGCGGAATTGCCCGCAATCGTCGACATCACCGCCATGCGCACGGCGATGCCGAAGGTCACCTGCGGCAGGATCACGCTCTGCGCGCCATCGGCCACGCGGGAGTCGATCTCGACACCGCGATTGATCGGCCCGGGGTGCATGACGATCGCATCGGGCTTGGCCAGCGCCAGCTTTTCCTGGGTCAGTCCGTAGTTCTTGAAGAACTCGCCCGCGCTGGGCAGCATGGCGCCGCTCATGCGCTCGTTCTGCAGGCGAAGCATGATGATCACATCGGCGCCGCGGATGCCTTCGGCCATGTCGTGACAGACCCGCACGCCCATCTCGCGCAGGTCGCCGGGCACCAGCGTCTTCGGTCCGACCGCACGCACCTCGGGCACACCCAGTGTGGTCAGCGCATGGATGTCGGAGCGCGCCACGCGCGAGTGCACGATGTCGCCAACGATCGCCACCGTCAGGTTGGTGAAGTCCTTCTTGTAGTGACGGATCGTGTACATGTCGAGCAGACCCTGCGTCGGATGTGCATGGCGTCCGTCGCCCGCGTTGACCACATGGACGTGCGGCGCACAGTGCTGCGCGATCAGGTAGGGCGCGCCACTCTGGCTGTGCCGCACCACGAACATGTCGGCGTGCATCGCACTGAGGTTGGCGATGGTGTCGAGCAGGCTCTCGCCCTTGGCAGCGCTGGAGCGCGCGATGTCGAGGTTGATCACGTCGGCACTCAGCCGCTTGGCCGCGATCTCGAACGTGGTTCTCGTGCGGGTGCTGTTCTCGAAAAACAGGTTGAAAACGCTCTTGCCGCGCAGCAGCGGCACCTTCTTGACCTCGCGGTCGTTGACGCTCAGGAAGGTGCCCGCGGTGTCGAGGATCTGATGAATCAGCGCGCGCGGCAGGCCTTCGATGGAAAGCAGGTGGATCAGCTCGCCGTGCTTGTTGAGTTGCGGGTTGTTTCTGAAATTCAAGCCGTGCGCTCCCGGATGTCGAAGCTGAAACGACCCGCGTCATCGCGCACGAGCGACAACCGCTGGGCCGCCGGCAGCGTGATGCGGGCAGCCGCATAGGCAGGGTGGATAGGGAGTTCGCGACCGCCGCGGTCGACCAGCACCGCCAGGATGACGCTCGCCGGCCGGCCGAAGTCGAAGAGCTCGTTGACCACGGCGCGCGTGGTGCGCCCCGTGAACAGGACATCGTCGATCAGCACGATGTGCCGGCCCTCGATCTCGAACGGCAAACGCGTGTGGTCGGCGCCCGCGGTCATGCCGCGCGATCCGAAATCGTCGCGGTGCAGCGCGCTGGAGATCACGCCGAACTCGCCCTCGAGTTGCAGGTCGCGCTGAAGTCGCTCGGCCAGCCAGGCTCCGCCAGACCAGATGCCGACCAGCACGGTTTGCGGCCGCAGCAGGCCACGCACACCGGCCAGCAGATCGCCGTACAGCGCTTCGGCATCGAGTTGCAGAGAACTCATTCGGATTCACTCCGCAGGTACTGTTCCAGGATCAACGCTGCCGAAGCAGCATCAAGGTCTCGCGCACCGCCCGCATGGGCCTCGGTTGTCGTGTAGCGCTCGTCGACCTCGTGAACCTGCATCCGAAGCCGCCCATGCAACTGGCGCGCAAAGCGGCGGGCTCGCAGGGTGTTCTCGTGCTCGGCTCCATCCGGGTGGAAAGGCACGCCGACGACCAGCGCATCCGGCTGCCATTCACCCACCAGACGCGCGATGGCCGCGAAACGGTCCTCGCCGGTCACAGCAATGGTGCAAAGCGGCTGAGCGCTGCGTGTGAGCGTGTTGCCGCTGGCGACGCCGACACGCTTCTGACCGAAATCGAATGCAAGGTAGGTGCGCAGGCGTTGCGCAGCGCCACCGAGTGACGCGCCTGGAGCAATGGTTCCGAGGTCAGGCATGCCCGGCATCGGCGCTGAGCATGGCGGGGTCGATCCCCAGCAGGGAAAGCGCCTTGTCGTAGCGCTGCTCGACCGGCGTGTTGAAGATGATCTCCGGCTCGGCCTCGACATTGATCCAGGTGTTGCGGCCCATCTCGTCTTCGAGCTGACCAGCTCCCCAGCCGCTGTATCCCAGCGTCACCAGGATCTTCGTCGGGCCGTTGCCACTGGCCAGCGCTTCGAGCACGTCCTTGCTGGTCGTCATTTCCAGCCCGCCGGGAATCCGCAGCGACGAGCTGAAGCGCCCTTCCTGGTCGTCGAGCTGCTCATGCAGGACGAAGCCGCGTTCGGTCTGCACCGGCCCGCCGTAGTAGACAGGCGACTCCGCGAGATCGACGCGATCGAGCTCCAGCTCGACCTTCTCGAAAAGACTCTTCAGCTTGATGTCGATCGGCTTGTTGATTACCAGCCCCAGCGCACCCTTGTCGGTGTGCTCGCAAAGGTAGATCACGGTGCCCGCGAACGTATCGCCGGCGATGCCCGGCATCGCAATCAGGAACTGGTTGGTCAAGTTGATGCTGCCGAAGCTCATCGCCGCATTTTATTCCTGCGGCACACTCTTCGGATGACCCCTTCGCTCGATGCCGCACTCGTCTGGTTTCGCCGCGACCTTCGCGCCGAGGATCAGGCCGCCCTGCACCATGCGCTGAGAGCGGCTCGCCATGTCTGGTGCGTGTTCGTGCTCGACCGCGACATCCTCGACCCGCTACCGCTCGCCGATCGCAGGGTCGAGTTCATCGTTGACAGCCTGACCGATCTGCATGCGAGGCTGGCGGAAATCGGTGCGGTACACGGCGTGACAGGCGCCGGCCTGATCGTGCGGCACGCATGCGCACGCGACGAGATCCCGGCGCTGGCCCAGCGGCTGCGGGTGCAGGCGGTCTACGCCAGCCATGACGACGAGCCCCGTGCGCTGGAACGCGATGCGCAGGTACGCGGACGGCTTGCCCATCTGGGCATCGCGCTGCACACCAGCAAGGACCATCTGATCTTCGAGCGCAGCGAGGTGCTGACCGGCTCGGGCACGCCCTATGGCGTTTTCACGCCCTACAAGAACGCGTGGCTGAAGCGGTTGACGCCGGAGCACCTGGCGCCCTGGTCCATCGAGCCGCATGCGGCGCATCTGGCCGCGTTGCCAAAAGACCTGCCCGGTGGCCCACCGTCGCTCACCGACATCGGCTTCGCGCCCACCAATCTGGCCTCGCTGCGGATGGGGCAGGGAGCCACCGGCGCGCAGGTTGCATTCAACGAGTTCCTCACGCGCATCGACGGCTACGAGGACGCGCGCAATTTCCCGGCCGTGAAGGGTCCGAGCTACCTGTCGGTGCATCTGCGCTTCGGCACGATCTCGATCCGGCAACTGGCGCGCGAGGCTCACCGGCGCATGCAGGACGGTTCGCGCGGTGCAGAGGTCTGGCTGTCCGAGCTGATCTGGCGCGACTTCTATCACCAGGTGCTGCACCACCACCCGCATGTGGTGGCGCGCAGCTTCAAGCCCGAATACGACCGCATCGTCTGGGAGCATGGCAAGCACGCGGATGCGCTGTTCACCGCCTGGTGCGAAGGACGCACCGGATATCCCCTGATCGACGCGGCGATGGCGCAGATCAATCAGACCGGTTACATGCACAACCGCCTGCGCATGGTGGTGGCGAGCTTCCTGGTGAAGGACCTGGGCATCGATTGGCGCTGGGGCGAACGCTATTTCGCCGAGCATCTCAACGATTTCGATCTGGCCGCGAACAACGGCGGCTGGCAATGGGCGAGTTCGACCGGGTGCGACGCTCAGCCGTATTTCCGGATATTCAATCCGGTCAGCCAGAGCGAGAAATTCGATCCGGCAGGCAAGTTCATCCGGCGCTATCTGCCGCAGCTCGCGGCCCTTCCCGATGCGGCGTTGCACGCACCCTGGACAGCGCGGCCGGTGGATCTGGCCGCAGCCGGCATAGAGATCGGTCGAAACTGGCCCGCTCCGGTCGTGCAGCACGATGCTGCGCGCGCCAGGACGCTTGAACGCTACGCGGTGGTCAAGGCAAACCGACCTTCGGATCGAACTTAGAAGAATTCGAAGTCGCCAACCTTGGTGGTATCCGCCAGCAGTCCCTGAGCCACCAGATCGGCGTGACTGCACACCCGGTTGCGACCATTCTGCTTCGCGTGATAGACGGCCTGATCTGCCCGTTCGAACGCGCCGCTGGGCGTGTCCCCGGGTCGAACGGCGGTGAAGCCGATGCTCACCGTGACCCGACCGACCTGCGGAAACTCGAACTGCTCGGTCAGTACGCGGAAGCGTTCCATCGCCTGCGCGGCATCATCCTCTGCGGGGCAACGCATCAGAACCAGGAACTCCTCGCCGCCGAATCGGTAAAGCCGGTCGTGGAGCCGGAAGCTGCGAGCCATCAGGCGCGACAACAGCAGAAGCACCTCGTCGCCGATCAGATGACCGAACCGGTCATTGACGCTCTTGAAGTGGTCGATGTCGATGACGCCTATCCAGTAGCCGCAGGGGTCCCCCCCGCAACAGCGCCGTCCCGCTTTCTCGGCATCGGTATCAGGCATCAGATCGGAGGTCGCCTTCAGGAAGCTCTCGTCGAAGGTCTTGCGGTTGAGCAACCCGGTCAGCGTGTCGCGCTCGCTGTAATCCAGCAGCCTGTCGAAATTGTGAAAGATGCGCAGCACGCCTTCGATGGTCCGCTGCGCGGTCTCGTCGAGCGCGGCATCGGTCTCGATCTCGATCACTCCGACAGCATCACTGCCGCCGACCAACGGGAAGTAGGCCCGGCCAGGCGCGCCGCCCACAATGACCAGGCGCTGTTCGGTCAACGCCTCGAAGCGCGGCTCACCGGGCTCGAGCCGGGGCAAATTCTCGAGGTCACTCCACGGAAGGTCGGACTTGGGCGCCGCATCGCCACGGCGCAAATGCGCGCGGTTCAGCCAGCGACGATCTTCGACCTCGCCGACGCAGCGATGAATTGTCACCATGCGCGGCCGGACCATGTCCATCAGCGAACTCGCCAGGGCCAGATCCAGCAACTCGCGGTCGCGATGGCTGGTCAGCTCGGCGATGTGGTCGGCGAACGGGATCATGTCGAATATCGAAGCGGAGCTGTCCTCAAGCCACCACCGGAACGGCCGTGCATCGCGCAATCAACGCCAGCAGGTCCTCCTCGGAATAGGGCTTGCCCAGGTAGTGCTCGACGCCAAGCTGCGCGGCATAGTCGCGGTGCTTCTGGGCGATGCGCGAGGTGATCATGATCACCGGCAGATCGCTCAGGCGCGCATCGGCGCGCAGGTTGCGCACCAGATCGAAGCCATCCATGCGCGGCATCTCGATGTCGCTGAGCACGATGGCGGGTCGCTCCTTTGCGAGCTGCTCGAGCGCGTCGAGTCCGTCCTTGGCCAGCATCACTCGATAGCCCTCACGCAGCAGCATGCGTTCGGTGACGCGTCTCACGGTCAGTGAGTCATCGACCACGAGCACGAGCGGCGCCAGGGTTCGGGCCGGGCTCTCATCAGCCGCAGGCTGCGCGTGGCCAGCCAACCGTGACTGCAACGCCGACTGGGTCGCGACACGGGCCGAGCTGCCGTACAGGGTCGCCAACGCCACCGGGTTGTAGATCAGGACGACATCACCGGAAGCCATCAGGGTCATGCCGGCCAGTCCAGGCATCCGGGACAACTGCGGGCCCAGGTTCTTGACGACGACTTCCTCGTTCCCGACGACGTCATCGACGTGGATCACGATGCGCTGCGACGCGCTGCGTATGACCAGCACCTGAGCACTGCGCCCGGCCGGTTCGGCGCTGCACGAACTGGTCTGCAACAGCGCACCCAGCCAGAAGAATGGCAGCGCGCTGTCATCGACGGTGAAACTGCCGCTCAGGTGGGCCTGCTCCATCTCGGCGGCAGGCACCCGACGCACGCTGACGATCAGCGGCGAAGGTATTCCGACGGTGAGATCTCCGCAACGAACCATCACGACCTGCGTCACTGCCGTCGTCAGCGGAAGGACCAGCTTGAAACTGGAGCCCTTGCCGGAAGTGGTGGACGTCTCGATGCGACCGCCAATCGCTACGACCTCGGAGCGCACCACGTCCATGCCGACCCCGCGGCCGGACAGCTCGGTCACCTTGTCCGCGGTCGAGAAGCCGGCCGTGAAGATGAGGTTGGCCAGATCGCCGTCGGACAGCGCGGCGCCTTCAGTGATCAGGCCGGTGGCCACGCCCTTGGCACGGATACGTTCGAGGTCCAGGCCCCGGCCGTCGTCGCGCACTTCGACACTGACCTCGTTACCGTCCTGGCTCACTGCCACGACGACTCCGCCGGTGGCGTCCTTGCCAGCCGCCACGCGTGCCTCCGGAGACTCGATGCCGTGCGTCACGCTGTTGCGCAGCAGGTGCTCGAATGCCCCGGTCATGCGGTCGAGCACGCCCCGGTCGATCTCGATCGAACCGCCGACGATGTCGAGCCGGACCTGCTTGCCGGTTTCCTTCGCCGCCTGTCGGACGACGCGGTAGAGCCGATCGGACAGCCCCTCGAACTCGACCATGCGGGTGCGCAGCAGGTCGTCCTGCAACTCGCGCGTCAGGCGCGCCTGTGCGGCCAGTTCGTCCTCGGTGCTCTGCAGCGAGCGCTGCAGCGTGCGCTGAACCGTGGCGACGTCGTTGACCGACTCGGCCATCATGCGGGTCAGCTCCTGGAACCGCGTGAAGCGATCGAACTCGAGCGGGTCGAATGCCTGGGCCGACACCTTGGCCGCCTCCATGCGGGCACTGATCTGCGTCTCGGCCTGCAATTCGATGTCGCGCAATTGCCCGCGCAGGCGGTCGAGGTTTTCGGTCAGATCGGACAGCGATCCCTTGATCTCCTGGACGTCCGAAGCGATGCGCGAACGGGTGATGCTGACCTCGCCGGCCTGGTTGACCAGGCGGTCCAGCAAGGGAGCGCGCACGCGCACCGCTGCCGTGGAGATCGAAGCCAACGGCGCACGCGGCGCTTCGACGACGCCCTCGCTGGCACCGAAACGTGACCAGTCGACCTCGGCATTCGCAGCCGAATCAACGGGCCGGTGATCGCTGTCGAAGCCAGGGGCGGAAACAGGAGCCGGTGCAGCCTGCGCTGCGGAATAGTCCGCAACGGCTTCGGTCTCCTCGACCGCAGCCTCTTCATCGATCGACACCGGGGGTGCCATCTCAACGGGTCGGGTGACCGCAACCGCCTCGGGCGCTGCAGCCTCTTCGGTCGAGGCCGCGGCCCGCTGAACAGCCTCGAACGCAGCTCGCAGCACATCGCAGCGCCCGAGCAAGGGTTCGACGTCATCGGCGGTCAGCGCAGCCTCTGCCGACTGCGACATCAGGTTCTCGATGCGGCTTTCAAGCCGATGCACGAGTTCGCCGAGGCGCATCGCCCCTGCCAGACGCGCCCCGCCTTTCAGGGTGTGCAGGGTGCGCATCGCGCCAGCGGGCTGGCTGGCATCGTCCGGCTGCCTGACCCAGTCCTGCAGGCGAATCGCGAGTTCGCCCAGCAGTTCTTCACCTTCTTCCTCGAAGATCGGGAACAGCTCGGCATCGATCGCGTCGATGGCGTCGATGTCCTCGTCATCATCGAATGGCTGCGGCGCGCCTTCTTGAGCCGAGCGAATCGATTCGGAATCCGGGACGGGCGATTCGTCCAGCGATTTCAGTTCAGCAACGCCGAGCGGGTCGAGGCGCGGCACATCGGTACTGACGCTGAAATCGAGGTGAATCGGCGGGTCGAGCGGTGCACCTTCGCTGTCGAGCAGCGATTCGGCATCCAGTTCGGCAACGGCCGTGTCCAGACGCTGCGCAGAACTCAGTTCGTGATCGGCCAGACGGGCCAGCAGGGCTTCCGAAGGCTGCTTCAGGAAGCCTGCCGCGAACTGATGCAGCAGGTGCCGGATTTCATCGGCCGCGTCGACGAACAGAGCGCCCTCTTCCGAGGTGCCCGAGCCTATCGCGCAACAGCGCGACAGCGCGTGCTCGAGCGTGCGGGAAAGATTCGACAGATCGGCGAAGCCCACGGTGGCCGAACTGCCAGCCAGCGAATGGGCCAGCGCCACCGCGGTATCACCGACCGGCCGATCGAGTTCCATCGCCCATTCGGCGAGTTCGGTGCACAGTCGGCGCGACAGCTCATCGGCTTCGTTCAGGTAGATATTGAACAGCGGGATGCCGATACGCAGCGAGCCGATCACCTTGACCGCCTCGTCCGCATCTGGCGTTTCATCCACCGTCTCGATCAGCTCGGACGCCTGCCCGATGCCGGGCTCGGCTTCCAGCAAGGCCACAGGCTCGGGTTGAAACTCCGGCGCGGCCTCGCCCTGCTCTTCATCAAATACGCTGAAGGGCTCGGACCCGAGGTCCAGGTTCAGCAATTCGAACGAAGGCGAGTCGACGGCCTCGGACAACTCATCGCGAGAAAGCAGCGAATCATGCGGCAGGGGCTGCGTCGCCTCGGGATCGAACGGCTCGAACATCGACTGCGCTTCGCTGGCATCCAGATCCAGCGCAAGCAGCCTGGAATCTGCGGGACCGGCTTTCGCCGGATCGCGCAGCAGCATGGTCGAATCCGAATCGAATGCGACTTCGGGTGAAGACTCGACACCTGTGGCGGGCAGGTTGAGGTCCAGGTCCACGAGCGCATCGAAATCCAGCTCGTCCAGGGCCAGCACTTCTGGCATGGACTCGGCAGCAGGAACCTCACCCGGCATGTCGAGCTCGAAATCCGCCGGCATCGTGAAATCAGGCGGCACCGCACCGCTGTCAGCGTCATCGGCTGCGGCGAATGCGAGTTCGTGCACGACGGGAGGCAGCGCCGGCACCGCCTCGATGACCGGCGCTTCAGCGCCAGCCTGCAACTGAGCAGCGGCTTCCCGGATGCGGTTCGCCGTGTGCGAGGTCGCGCGCGAGGCGGCGATGTCACCGACCCAGTCTGCGAACTGATCGAGCGACCAGGCGGTGAAGTCGAGCAGCGACGAATCGGCTGCCTGCTGCTCCGAAAGCCGTGTGTTGTAGAGCTGTTCGCAGACCCAGGCGGCATCACCGAATTCGGTCAGGCCCACCATGCGGGCGCTGCCCTTGAGCGTGTGGAACGCGCGGCGCACGATCGTGAGCTGCTGCAGATCGGCAGGCTGGGCCGCGAGTTCGGCGACGGCGCCGCGCGCTGTCTCGAAGACCTCCAGAGCTTCTTCGAGGAACACCTCGCGCATTTCTTCGTCTTCGACGGATTCGTCGGCACCGACGTCCCGCCCGGCCGTGGTTGCCGGTTCGAGGCCGACCGCTTCAGACGAGGTGTGCACGAAGTCCGCCAGCGCTTCGGACAGCTGATCGCGCGCAGCGCTCACAGCATCGGAATCCTGTGCCTTCTCGAGCGCCATGCGCGCCTGGTTGACCGTGGCGGCGAGCGCCGGCTGGTCGGCCGCCGTGGCTTCGTGCGACAGGCGCTCGAGGTCGCGCGTGACCGCCTCGATCGAGACATCCTCGCGCGCCGCGTTGAAGGCCAGCATCTGCGCCTGCTCGATCAGGCGCGGCTCCGCGACCGCTGGAGCGGGCTCGCCCGGAATCACGGGCTTGCGTTCGCCACGGCCCATCACCGGGGACAACGTTCCGGAATCGGCGTCGTAGGTGAACAGCGTCTTGGCCAGAGTGGGCTGCACGCTGAGCATGTCGATCAGGAATCCGAGCGCTCCCAGGTTGTCGGCGAGGCGATCGAACACGCCGGCCTGCGGCACACGCGCCACATCGACCTCGGTCGAACTGAGACCATCGACTTCATCGCGCATTCGCAGCAACGCGCTGGCTGCGTGGTCCATGCCCAGCACCGACAGCACACCTCGCATGGCCGACAGGTGATTCGGCACCGGGATCAGCACCTCCGGGTCGGCCGGGTTGCGGAAGAACTGGTCGATCAGCTTCTCGGCTTCGGACAGGGTCGCGCGCAACTCCTGCACCACGCTGCCCATGGTCTGGCGGTCGGACACCCGTCGATACAGGTCTTCCATCCAGCCTTCGAGCGGCTGCGGCGCCTCGCCCTGCCGAACACTGGCCATGCGCTGCGACATGCGCTGCACGCGTGCGCCCAGTTCAGGGTGATCGAATTCGGCGTCCTCGAGGCACGCCTCGACGTAAAGCAGACTGGTGGCCGCCTCCATGGCCAACGGCGCAGACGGCGGAGCAGCGGATTGCTGAGCCTGGGCCGCGGCAGCGCGCAACTCTTCGGCCAGCAATTCGCCTGAGGGGAACAGCCGCTTCAATGACTCGCCAGCGAGCGCGAACTGCTCGGCCAGTCCGTTCAATCGGTGCATTTCCCCGCCGGCCACACCAGACCAGGATTCCTTGGCGGCAGCAACGCGTTTGCGCGCTTGCGCAATCACGGCTGGATCGAATCGACCGAGGGCGCTGACGTGGTAGTCGGTTGTGAGGTGATGGACCAGGCCGTAGGCCTGGCGGACCGCAGCCAGCCGAGGTGCCCGGCGACCGTCACCAGGCGAATCGGCCTGTGCACAGAAGAACAGGAGATCTCGGGCCAGCCGTTCGGACACCTCGCGCCCGCCGCGCTCGAAGATGCGCAACTGCGCCAGCAGCCGCGAGGCCACGCGCTTGCTGAAAACATCGGGAGAGAGCAGTCCTTGCGACTGCGCCTCGAACATGGCCGCAGCCAGCTTCCACAGCGTGCTTGTCTGCGGGTGATCCGTGCCGGCACCGAGTCCGGCGCAGATGTCACTCATGCGGCTGGCAGTCGCCGGCGTTGGATTGCGCATGATCGACAGCATCTTGCCTTCGATGGCCGAGCGGGTGGCTGCATCTGGAGCGCGCGGCACCGCCAACTCATCGTCAGGCAGCGGTTGCCATTGCCAGTCGCGCGTCCACAGATCGGCGGGATGCACACGGTCGGCGCCAGCCAGTTCCTGGACGGCGCGGTACTGCGGGAACATCGCCAGCGGCGAAACCGTCTTGCCGGACAGCAGGCGTGCGACATAGTCGAGCACGGCAAACGACGCGCTTTCGATCGTGGCCACGGCATGGATGTCGAGCATGCGCGGCTTCGCTATGCAACGCTGCACAGCCGCTTCGCACGCGCGCAGCAGATTGGCTCCAGCGGGCAAACCGACCAGTTCGAGCGCACCGACGCCTTGATGGATGTGCTGGCGGGCGCCGTGGATGACCGCGGGATCGGCGGCATCGACATCCGAGTCGAAGGTGGTCTCGGATTCCTTCAGGTGGCGCCGCAAGGCCTTGTGCGCCAGTTCCAGCGAGCGTCGCAACTCGTCCTGAACCCACGACAGGGCACTCAGGTCGCTCTGGCTTTCCGGGTCATCGCCCCGGCTGTCGGTCGACTGCGGATTGCGCAAGCTGTCCATGCGATGCCTTGTGTCTGGTGATTCTGCGAGGACGAAGGAGTAGGGAGCGAAATGCCAGGCGTGGTGCTCAGACGATCTTGAAACGAGCCACCGATTGCTTGAGTTCCTCGGCCGTATGCGAAAGCTCGCGAACCATCTGTGCGGTCGATCGAGTGCCTTCGCCGGTCTGCTCCGTCACAGCGAAGATGTGCTGGATATTGGCCGCCACCACGTTGGCCGATTGCGCTTCGCCAAGTGCCTGGCTGGAAATATGGGTGATCAGGTCCGACAACTCGCGTGACACTCGGTCGATGTCGTTGAGCGCCGTGCCGGCCGCGTCTGTCAGCCGGGTACCTTCGACCACGCCCTGGGTCGAGCGCTCCATGGCGGCCACCGCGTCCTGCGTGTCGGTTTGAATCGTCTTGACCAGCGCGGCAATCTGGCGCGTCGCGTCGGCCGAGCGTTCAGCGAGCCGCTGCACTTCTTCCGCCACGACCGAGAAGCCGCGCCCGGCCTCACCCGCCGATGCGGCTTGGATGGCCGCGTTCAGCGCCAGGACGTTGGTCTGCTCGGTGATGTCGGAGATCAGCTCGGTGATCTCGCCGATCTCCTGCGACGATTCGCCCAGGCGCTTGATGCGCTTGGAGGTTTCCTGGATCTGGTCGCGGATGGAGTTCATGCCGCCGATGGTGTCCTGCACGGCCTTCAGGCCGGACTCGGTCGCGTTCAGCGACTGGCGCGCGACCTGCGCGGTCTGCTGCGCCTGGGCCGAAACCTCGTTGATGCGGCCGGCCATCTGCAGCACCGATTCGCCGGTGTCGCGGATCTCGCGCAACTGCTCGCTGGATGCAGCCATCAGTTCGGTCGAGGTGGCATCGACGAGTTGCGTGGTTTCCGTCACACGGCTCACCGTGCCCTGCACCTGGGCAACCAGCGTACGCAGCTCTTCGACGGTGTAGTTGACCGAGTCGGCGATCGCGCCGGTGATGTCCTCGGTCACCGTGGCCTGCTGCGTCAGATCACCTTCGGCGACGCTCTGCAGTTCGTTCATCAGCCGAAGAATCGCAGCCTGGTTGGCGTCGTTGATGCGCTTGGATTCGTCCTGCAGGCGCTGCGCGTCCACGCGCTGCTGTTCCATCTGCTGCGAGCGCTGCGCCTGCTCGGCGCCAAACACCCTGCGTTGTCCGAAAACTCCGGCGAACAGCGCCAGGCCGGATACGAGCAGGAGAACCGCTGTTCCGCGCTGCTGCGGCTCGGTGTCGGAGGCCGCAAACGACATCAGCACGACCGCCAGGACCCCCAGAAGTCCGACGAGCACCAGCGCACTGAGCCACTGCTGCTGCTGGGCCAGTGGTCGGTTGCCGATCAGCGGCAGGCCGGAGCCCGCGGGCACTGCCGCATCCGGCGGCGGCTGCAGCCGCGATTCGGCGAAATCGGCCATCCCTGAGGGCGCGGCCTCGCTGATGATGGAAGTCTGAAAGTCGAGTGCACTCCTGCCCCCGGCACCTTCAAGCACGACAGTACGTTCCATGTCCATGTTCATCTCCAGCGGCGACCGCTCCTGCACTGCGTCATGCGCATCGGCCGCGTGCGCTGACTCTTCAAAGGACCGTGTGTCGGACGCATCTCGCCCGGACCCGGTGTTTTTCCGTTTGTCCAAAAAAGCCATGGAGGACTCCCCGGTCGCCGATTGTTGGTATGCCATGGCGGATCAAACCGCCGGATATCGCCGCGTTCTCACTGCCAGTTCGTCGCTTCGACGCAGAGGGCACATGCGTGCGATCAGCCCACGATCTTCAGGAATGCTGCGTGACGCACCAGGTCAGCCAAGCTGATTTCCTGCCAGACCCGGCCGTCGACGTCACGCAGACGCTGACCCACGAACGACGGGCTTCCGGCGGGCGCCTGGCTGTCGAGGGTCAACTGCTCCTCGCCGCGCAGACCCGCCAGCCGATCGACAAGCAGCGCCGCGTTCACGTCGAGCGATGCATTGAATCCCACCAGCATGGCCTGATCCCGATGGTCGGTTCCAGACTTGATGCCAAAGAAACCAGCCAGATCGACGACGCCATGCAGATGTCCGCGCAGATTGGCCACCCCCAGAAACCACGGGTGCGCGTGGGAAACCGGCGCCAGCGCGGTCATGGGGAAGATTTCACCGGCCTCCTTGAGAGGAAACAGGAACCCTCGGGTGCCACATTCGACGGCCAGCCAGGATCGCCCTCGCAGCGTCGATCGGGCTTCCTGCAGACGTTCAGCCAGACGATGCTGGAGCTCACGCAATGCTTCTTTATTGGCCATGAGCGAGTCGCGTTGTAGCCACGTAGGCGTCAGATCGGAAACGACGGAGGGCGCCGAAGCGCCAGGGTGGTGAGCGAGCCGAAGCGGTCAGCCGAAAGCACGAATCTTGGCCGCCAGTTCGTCGGCATTGACCGGCTTGACCAGGTAATCGCGTGCCCCCTGCCGGATGCCCCAGACCTTGTCTGTCTCTTGATTCTTGCTCGTGCACATGATCACGGGCACCCGCGAGAAGCGAGGATCCCGGGTGATCGCACGAGTCAGCTGGAAACCGTTTTGCCCAGGCATGACGACGTCCATCAGGATCAGGTCGGGCGTCTGCTCTTCCAGACGCCGCATGGCCTCTTCGCCGTTCTCGGCCGTTCGCACCGCATAGCCCTGCTTCGTCAGCAAGCCCGAGACGTGATAAAGCTCCGTCTTCGAATCATCGACCAGCAGGATGTTCTTGATTGCCATTTCTTGTCCTCAGGAGTCGTTTTGCGGCGCACGGGCTCGGATCAAGCAATCCGCGCGCCGTCAAAACCATGACAAAACGCGTCAGTCAACGACCGCAGGGGCGTCTTCGCCCAGGTGCAGGCGCACCGCGCCCAACAACTGGTCCTTCGTGAATGGCTTGGTAAGGTAGTCCTGCGAACCGACCATGCGCCCGCGCGCCTTGTCGAAGAGCCCGTCCTTGGAAGACAGCATGATCACCGGCACATCGGCAAACCGGGCATTGCGTTTGATGATCGCGCAGGTCTGGTAGCCGTCGAGACGCGGCATCAGGATGTCGCAGAAGATCAACGCGGGAGCGTGGTCGTTGACCTTGGAAAGCGCGTCGAAGCCGTCCTCGGCCAGATAGACGTCGTATCCGCCCTGCTTGAGAAAGATCTCCGCGCTGCGACGGATGGTGTTGCTGTCATCGATGACCAGAACCCTGGCCTTGGGGGCATCTGCCCCGGTGTCCTCGTTCACTGACATTCTCCTCATCAGGACGCGCACGTCGCATCCCGCCTGTCGGGTTATCGGTCAGATTTGCACCATCTCAAAGTCTTCTTTTCGTGCGCCACATTCCGGACACGTCCAATTCATTGGAACTTCGGCCCAGCGAGTGCCTGGAGAGATGCCGTGTTCCTCGTCTCCGACGGCCTCGTCGTAGATCCATCCGCAGATCAGGCACATCCAGGTTCGAGTTTCAGTCACAGCAGTTTCAAAAGGAAACACGGAACGAGGCTCGCCATCGGCGGCGGGTGCGGTCCAGTGCGGCCTCATGGCGTCATTACAATGAAAACGATTCTAGCGACGCGGTATTTGAGGCGCGCAGACTTCGGGGTGCCGTTGTTGTTCGGCACCGTCATTCCGACCCGATTCGCCGGTCATCGCCCTGGGGCGCGCCGCATCTTCCTCACCCGAGTCTCCCGCCATGACCGCACAAACCCAACCGACAGCCGATGCCGCTGACGAGTTGCAGGAAGCTCCGGCTCCTGCTTGCGTGATGAGCTTCAACGCCTCGGATGCCACCGGGGCCGGCGGAGTGAGCGGTGACGTCGCGACCATCGCCGCCATGGGCGCCCACGGACTGCCGGTGATCACATCGATAGTGATGCGCGACACCGCGGAGGTGTTCGACCACCATGCGCTGGAGCCCGACGTCGTCGCCGAACAGGCCCGCTGCGTGCTGGAGGACATCACGATCGCGGCCTGGAAGGTGGGATTCCTCGGCTCTGCCGAGGGCGTCGGCGCGGTAGCGGAAATACTGTCCGACTACCCTGACGTACCCCTGGTGGCCTACATGCCCAACCTGTCGTGGCTGGACGAGGATCAGCAGCAAGCCTACCTGGACGCGTTCCGCGAACTGGTGCTGCCGCAGACAGAGGTGCTGATCGGCAGCCACCAGACCCTGACCGACTTCCTGCTCCCCGACTGGGACGGCGAGCGCCCGACTTCGCCACGCGAACTGGCGGTGGCCGCATCCGAGCACGGCGCCAATTTCGTGCTGGTGACCAGCGTGCTGGTCACCAAGGGCAAGAGCGCCGACCAGTACCTGGACAACGTCCTCGCGTCGCCGCAAGGCGCAGTGACCGGCGAGAAATTCGAGCGCTTCGATGCCAGCTTCAACGCCGCCGGCGACACGCTCTCTGCGGCGCTGGCCTCGCTGCTGGCTTCCGGCAGCGAACTGCACACCGCGGTCGGCGAGGCGCTGGCCTTCCTTGACCAGGCGCTCGACGCCGGTTTCCGGCCCGGCATGGGCAACGTCGTCCCCGACCGCTTCTTCTGGGCGCTGGCGCCCGGCGAGGAAGACGAGGGTGGCGAGGGAGACCCCTCCGAGACAGAAACGCCGGGAACCCGTCACATTCACTGAGTCCCTGACGCCCCGGCGCCCGGGGCGACCGTCAACGCTCCCGCAGACCGCCATGACTTCCACCAACGCACAACTGTTCGAGCGCGCCCAGCGCGTCATCCCTGGCGGCGTCAATTCGCCGGTGCGCGCATTCCGCGCCGTCGGAGGCACGCCGAGATTCATCGCGCGCGCGCAGGGGCCGTACATCTTCGACGCCGAGGGCACGAGATACATCGACTACATCGGATCCTGGGGACCGATGATCCTTGGCCACGGACATCCTGCCGTGCTGGATGCGGTGCAGAAGGCAGCCATGGACGGCTTCTCGTTCGGGGCGCCGACCGAGCGCGAGATCGAATTGGCAGAAGAAATCCTGAAGCTGGTGCCCAGCATGGATCAGGTGCGGCTGGTCAGTTCGGGCACCGAGGCCGCGATGAGCGCGCTGCGCCTGGCACGCGGCGCAACCGGACGCGACAAGATCGTCAAGTTCGAGGGTTGCTATCACGGACATGCGGACGCCCTGCTGGTCAAGGCCGGCTCGGGCCTGGCCACCTTCGGCAACCCGACCAGTGCCGGCGTGCCGGAAGACGTCGTCAAGCACACCGTGGTTCTCGAATACAACAACGTCGCGCAACTCGAGGAAGCCTTTGCGCTGCACGGCGACGGCCTGGCCTGCGTGATGATCGAGGCGATCTGCGGGAATATGAACTTCGTCCGCGCCAGCGTGCCGTTCATGACCCGTCTGCGCGAGCTGTGCACTCAGTACGGCACGCTGCTGGTGTTCGACGAGGTGATGACCGGCTTTCGTGTCGCCCTCGGCGGCGCCCAAAGCCTGTACGCCAAGCTGATTCCCGGCTTCGCTCCAGACATCAGCGTCTTCGGCAAGGTGATCGGCGGCGGCATGCCGCTGGCGGCTTTCGGCGGCCGGCGCGCGGTGATGGAGCAGTTGGCCCCCCTCGGCCCGGTCTACCAGGCCGGAACGCTGTCTGGCAACCCGGTTGCCACGGCCTGCGGCCTGGCGACGCTGCGCGAGATCCAGAAGCCCGGCTTCTTCGACGCGCTGACTGCCAGCACCCGGCAACTGGTCGACGGCCTGAACGCGGCAGCCCACGCCAGCGGCGTGCCGATGGTCACCGACAGCGAAGGCGGCATGTTCGGATTCTTCTTCGCCTCCAAGCTGCCGCAGAACTACACGCAGGTGCTGGCCACCGACAAGGCGCGCTTCAACCACTTCTTCCACGCGATGCTCGATCGCGGCGTGTACCTGGCCCCGGCCTTGTACGAGGCAGGATTTGTCAGTTCGGCACACCGGCCCGACGACCTGCTCGCTACGGCCACCGCGGCGAAGCAGGCCCTGCAGTCCTGAAACCCAGACCCGCACGCCAGCGCTCTCGACGACATCCATGCACATCCACATCCTCGGCATTTGCGGCACCTTCATGGGAGGCCTCGCCGCCCTGGCGCGGGAGGCAGGACACCAGGTCACCGGCTGCGACAGCGGCGTCTATCCGCCGATGAGCGACCAGCTGCGGGCCCTCGGCATCGAACTGGTCGAGGGCTACGGGGCTGATCAGCTGGGCGTGAATCCCGATCTGTTCGTTGTCGGCAACGTGGTGACACGGGGCAACCCGCTGATGGAAGCGGTGCTCAACGCCGGAGCGGCCTACATCAGCGGACCCCAATGGCTGGCAGAGCATGTGCTGCAGGGGCGACACGTGCTCGCAGTGGCGGGCACGCACGGCAAGACCACGACCACCGCGATGCTGGCCTGGATCCTCGAGCAAGCGGGCCTGCAGCCGGGCTTCCTGGTCGGAGGCGTTCCCCTCAATTTCGGCGTTTCGGCCAGGCTGGGGTCCGGCGCACCGTTCGTCATCGAAGCCGACGAGTACGACACCGCCTTCTTCGACAAGCGCAGCAAGTTCGTTCATTACCGAGCCCGCACCGCGGTGCTGAACAACCTCGAGTTCGATCACGCCGACATCTTCGAGAACCTGGCCGCGATCGAGAGGCAGTTCCACCACCTGGTGCGCACCGTGCCGTTACAGGGCCGCCTCGTGGTCAACGCCCGCGACGAAGCGATCCAGAGGGTGCTCGGCATGGGGTGCTGGAGCGACGTGGTGCGCTTCGGCGCGCGCAAGGAAACCCCCGGCGAGCTGCGCGCGCGCGGTGAACCTCATGCATTCGATGTCTTGCGCGGGAGCATGAAGATCGCACGTGTCGAATGGTCGCTGGCAGGAGAGCACAACCAGCTGAACGCACTGGCTGCGATCGCGGCAGCCGATCACGTCGGCGTGCCGGCGGACGTCGCAGCGAAGGCACTCGCCAGCTTCGAGAATGTGAGGCGCCGTCTCGAGCTGCGTGGCAGCGCGGCCGGCATCAGCGTCTACGACGATTTCGCCCACCACCCGACTGCAATGCGGACCACGATCAATGGCTTGCGTCGCCAGGTCGACGCGCGCTGGAATCCGGCGACCCAGCCGCGGCCGCGCATCCTCGCGGTGTTCGAGCCGCGCTCGAACACGATGAAGCTCGGCACGATGAAGGCGCAACTTCCGTGGTCGCTCGAAGAGGCCGACCTTTCCTTCTGCCACAGCGGTGGCCTCGACTGGGACGCTGCGCAAGCCCTGGCACCGCTCGGCAAGCTGGCCGCGGTCTGCGACAGCATCGACCAACTCGTCTCGCGCGTAGCAGCCACCGCGCAGCCTGGTGACCACGTGCTGTGCATGAGCAACGGCGGCTTCGGTGGCGTGCACCAGTTGCTGCTGGACGCACTGGCCCGCAAAGCCTGATGCCGGCGACCGCCTCGCCCGCGATCACGCACCTGCTCTACCTGCACGGATTCCGCTCGTCGCCGCACTCGAAGAAGGCTCGGCAGTTCGGCGACTGGGTTCGTGCCCATCGGCCCGACCTGCACTGGTGGTGCCCTCAGTTGCCACCGTCGCCGAGCGACGCGCTGGCGTTGCTGATCGAAGGCACGAAGGATTGGCCGCTCGCACACGCCGCGGTGGTCGGCAGCTCGCTGGGCGGCTTCTACGCGACGGTGCTCGCCGAGCGATGGGCCCGGTCCGATGAACGACCGGACGGCGATTCAGTACGCGTGGCGCTGCTCAATCCCGCGGTTCATCCTGCGCGTGACCTCGCCGCCCACATCGGCGAGACCACGTCCTGGCACGATGGCGACAGGTTCTTCTTCCGGCCGGAATTCATCGACGAATTGCAGCAACTGTCGCCGGATCAGATCACGCAGCCGCAACGCTACCTTGCCGTCATCGCAAAGGGCGACGAGGTGCTCGACTGGCGGGAAATGAGCTCGCGGTACGCCGACTGTTCGATCCGGCTGCTCGAAGGCAGCGATCACGCCCTCAGCGATTTCGACGACCACCTGAAAGCGACGATCGACTTCCTGGGCCTGGAAGCAGGCGCCGCCTGATCACCAGTTGATGATGGTCTTGACCACGCTGCCCCAGACCACGATGTTGAACCAGAGCAGTGCAACAGCGAATGCCCAGCGCCGGAACATCCGGGTGCGCTTGAGCCAGAGATCGATCCCGGTGGCGATGAATACGCCGAAGCACAGCAGGCTGATGCCTCCCGTCAGCCCCAGGATGCTGGCCATCACCCAGTCAAACGGCCTCATATCGTAGAAATCTCTCTCAGTTGGGTGGCCAGACATGGCCGGTTGATGCCGCGAGATGACATCACACAGCCACCACGAATCGTTCGAGGATCAGCACGGCAAAGAATCCAAGCGCTGCGATCACCGCCCACTTGATGATGGTGATGCCCAGCTGACGGTAACGCATCTGGCCCGTGCCGACGTACATCGCCAGGCACACCAGCCCGGCGACGAGCAGCAGCAACAGCACCCATCGGAAGATCAGCATCACCAGGCAGGGGCCAGTTCGGCCAGGCCGGCCGGGGCTTTCGATGCATCGCCGAAGGTCACGATGTCGTAGCAGCCCGGCTCGGCAAGCACGGCGCGAACCAGCTTGTTGTTGAGCGCATGTCCAGACTTGAAGGCACTGTAAGCGCCGATCAACGGGTGTCCGATGATGAACAGATCCCCGATCGCATCGAGGATCTTGTGCTTGACGAATTCATCGTCGTAGCGCAGGCCGCCGGAGTTGAGCACCTTGTAGTCGTCGACCACGACCACGTTGTCGAGACTGCCCCCGAGGCCCAGCCCACGAGAGCGCATCAACTCGACGTCCTTGGTGAAGCCAAAGGTGCGCGCACGCGCGATCTCGCGCTTGTACTGCCCCGAGCCCATGTCGAACACCACATGCTGACCGGTCTGGTTGACGGCCGGATGATCGAAAGCGATCTCGAAGGTCAGCTTGTAGCCGTCGAACGGCTCGAGCCTCGCCCACTTCAGGCTCGGCCCCTCGCCCTCACGCACCTCGACCGGCTTCAGGATGCGCAGGAAGCGCTTCGGCGCATCCTGCAACACGATGCCTGCACTCTGCAGCAGGAATACGAACGACGCCGCCGAGCCGTCGAGGATGGGCACCTCTTCGGCGGTGATGTCGACGATCAGGTTGTCGATGCCCAGGCCTGCACATGCCGAAAGCAGATGCTCGACGGTGTTGACCTTCGGCGCCCCCGGATCGCCGC
>ENA-UOWO01000515-UOWO01000515.1-activated-sludge-metagenome-genome-assembly--contig:-NODE-515-length-55979-cov-8.886399_pt1 | contig 55979 bp, 47 predicted proteins | sample MGYA00238148_ERZ761564 | MGnify/ENA primary metagenome ERZ761564 (study PRJEB28885, sample SAMN05720194) | activated sludge metagenome | isolation source: Anaerobic digester | place: USA...
CCGGTGGAGAACGATGTATATGAAAGAGCCAATGTAAAAATGGAGATAGATTTAACCCGGTCGGCACCGAAGGTCAGACCGGATTGAATGCTACCCGGTCGGTACCGAAGGTCAGACCGAAAAGAAAAACAACAGTGGAATCAAAAAATTAAACTATACAACATGGAACTGACAGCAACTATCCCCGTTCGGAAAAATCCATACCCGAAATTAAATGAAGTGGATTTTAAAAATTTAGAATTTGGCAAATATGTAAGTGATCACATGCTGGTATGTGATTATGCCGATGGTACCTGGAAAACTGCCCAGGTAGTACCTTATGCTAATTTATCAATGAGCCCAACAACTTTGGCACTGCATTATGGGCAAACCGTTTTTGAAGGAATGAAAGCATTTGTAATGAAGGACGGCCGTATCAATATTTTCAGGATGGAAAAACATTACGACCGTTTTGTAAGATCACTTGACAGGATGTGCATGGCCGTGCCTCCAAAAGAAATTTTTATAGAAGGACTAATGAAATTGATTGAAGTAGACAAAGCATGGGTTCCCAATAAAAGCGGCGAAGCGCTCTACATTCGCCCGTTCATATATGCAAGTGAAGCTAAGTTCGGCGTTAAGATCTCAGATGAATACCGCTTTATTATTTTCACCGGGCCTGTACCTGCGCTGTATGCCCATCCCATAAAAGTAAAAGTAGAAACTGATTATGTAAGGGCTGCCAAGGGCGGCACCGGCTTTGCGAAATGTGGTGGTAATTATGGTGGCGCTTACTACCCTACCAGGCTGGCTAAAGAACAGGGATATGACCAACTGTTATGGACAGACGCTAAAGAAAATAAATATATTGAAGAAAGCGGCATGATGAATGCCATGTTTGTGATTGACGGCAAACTGGTGACGCCACCTTTATCTGATTCTATCCTTGATGGTGTAACAAGAGATTCTTTGCTCACCCTTGCAAAAGACCTGGGCTTTGCTGTTGAAGAAAGACAAGTAAGTATTGATGAACTGGAAACGGCTTTTAAAAAACAAACTATAACAGAAGCATTTGGTGCAGGTACCGCTGCGGTGGTAGCGCCAATACAAACCATCCACATCAATGGTACAGATTACATATTGCCCGTGTACGATAATAAGAGTTTGCACAACAAATTAAAAGACGAACTGGAATTAATTAGAACAGGTGTGTCGCCCGATATACATGAATGGAATTGTATTGTGGGATAGCATGCTCACTGTTGCTTAGTAAGTATGGAGGCTGATCATGAGGTCAGCCTCTTTTGATCAATTATGCCTTTGTATAAACTTTACTTCCTGCGGTTGTAGTAATTTTTTGAATACTTATCTCTCCGAACGCAGATCATAAAAGATCTTTACCAAATTATCTTCACCGATAAAGGTAGCCAGGTTAAAAGCTTTCCGTCTCTTACCGTCAATAATTTCAAGTATGGATGTATTAGGAGGAATGGAACCCAGGTTATCTCCAATAAAAGTAATGGTATTAGGGCCAGGGTCCAGTGTGATGGTTATAGTTTGTGGTCGTAGTTTAACTGGTAATCCCCTGGCAATCCATTTGCCATTTACATTGATTGAAATGCTGTCTCCATCTTCCACTGCATCATCCCAAACAGCAAGCGTTAGCTGGCGTGCGGTAGAAGTAAGCGTACCCAGCAGTCTTTCGTTTTCCTTTAATGGCCTGTCATTACCCGGGGTGTAACTGTCAAAGAAAGTTTCTTTGTCTTTTTCTCTTGCAAAATATAATTTCATGGCAATAAAACCTGCTGCACTGTCGGCCCGGTTGGAAAAGTCCAGTGTAATTTTTTTCTTTCCGCATTCCAGGTTTAACCTGCCTTTGTTGGGACTATTGCCTGCAAAATTATCAGCAAATAATACCAATATATTTAACCCGGTATCAAGTAATACTTCCTGCTCATAACCCTTTTTATTGAGCTCCAGCATGTCGATCAGCCGGGTACCATTCAACGAAACGGAAGCAATATCACCTCGTTTCGCCCCAGATAGATTTACCTTTCCATCACGGGTGGGAATATAAATGGTATCTGTTAGTCCGAAATAAGCCGGGGATATGGCAGGCGTTAAAATCCTGTTGGCATAATCACTGTTCCATCCAAGTCCATTTTGCCTGTACAACTTGATTTCAGATTCCTCCAGCAGCCATTTTAATTTTTGATAGGTTGCTGCCAAAGCAGGATTCCGTTTTACTGTATCCGGCACGGCAGTATTACCGTTACTATTTTGAATTCTATTCAGGTTAAGCGTAGGTTGCCCTTTAAGATCACGGCTCAGGTCAAAAAGACCATTCAGGAAAAAAAGTGATTTTGATAAACCGAATGGTTTTTCATTTCGTGCAAATTTATTTTTACTGATGGCCAGTTCCCTGCTGCTCTTTTTTACCAGCAGCAATTCATAACCGGCAGAAAAACTATCACATAGTATTTGTAAATGAGCGGGATACAATATGCCTTTTTCAGCGCTGCCCACTTGAAGTGTCATTTGCACTTTTCCGGCTTCCAGCCCGGCAGACAGCTGCCATGAACCCACGAATGGATCATTCTGTGAAAATGCCACAAACGAATTCAACAACAGTATATAAATAAAAAGGAGTAATATTTTATTGCCCATCATTCTTGTTGTGCCGGTTTCAATGCTGCGGTGTAAGATAAATTATAAATTTTAAACAGCAGCTAGACGGGCTGGCGGGGCAAAGGTTGCAGAGGAATATTTAAATTAATTGTAAATAAAGTTCCTGGTTCAGTGAAGCCAAAGAAGCAGGACCGGATGCCTGGTTTTAGAATTTAAAACTCACTACCGCCCTTATATTAAAAGAGGTGCCGGGTGTAAAATGATTTTCTTCCACCGGATCAGCTTCATTCCGTAAACGGCTTTCTGTGGCAAATTGGGTTTCCTTCCATTTTACATTAAAAGCATTATTGACAACGATACCAGCACCAAAATTTTTCCATTGATAGTTCATGTTGATGTCAGTAATACAATAACCCTTCGCCACAATGCTGTTGTTTTCATTTGCAGGCCGGTCACCCAATAAGCGTGTGCTGATGCTTCCGTTAAAGCCAATATTATTCTTTACAGTCAACGTTGCCAGGAAAGTGATTTTTGGCGCAAGCGGGATAAGGTTTTCACCTTTTGGATCTTCTGTAGAACGGGCATGTGTGTACGTAAAGTCACTTTGGAAAAACACGGACCTGGCTATTTGATACCTTACCCCGATATCAATACCCTTTCGCTCTGTTTTACCGCCTGGTTCCACTATACCTGCATCACCCACATATACAAATTCCTGTTGTAAGAACAAGTACCACAAGGCAGCATTGATCACCAGCCTATGAGCAGGTTTAAATATCAAGCCTGCATCAGCTCCGTAAGCAGCAGGTAAGATCTGTTGCCCTTTTTGTGCCACCACTACCCTGGTATCATTGCTGTGAAAACCTTTGCCAAGCTTTACAAAAAATTGTGTATTCCTGTTGTATTGATACATCAGGTTTAGTTTAGGGCTCACAATGGATTTGCTGTTTGACCGGGTTTTATAAGCAGTCGCCAATTTGTCCACATAGTCAAACTTGAAATGATCAAATCTTACAGATGGATTGATCAACAGTTTTCCTTTTCTTATTTCCACACCGGCATAACTGTACATATTGGTTTCATCTATATCGCCCAATTGAATTTGTTGCAGCGTCGTTTTACGGTTAACCGTACGGGATAGTTCAATATTGTTTACATCGTCGTATCGCAGTCCGGCACCTGCCTGCAACCTTACGGCCGTTTTACCAGCATACAGTTCTTTCGTCAGTTCAGTCTGGAATCCTGCAATGTTCCTGTCTTCTTTCTGTTTTATCTGGTCGCCATTAACAGGATCTTCCAGGAAAAAAGTAAAGTTGGAATAGAGTTCAAAATTATAATGACTAAAGAAAGCAGTGTTCCTGATAAAGGTGTTTTTATTTACTTGCTTTGAATACTGCAGTATAGCATTGCTTCTTTGCGTGTTTCCACCTTCTGTATCATCAATTGCACCAAACCAGTCTATCAAACCTGCATCCACTGCTCGCTGGGGTATTTGCCCGCTGGCATCCCACTTGCTTTTAAAATGCGACAACAACAGCGACAGTTTGCCATTATTGGGCATTGTTGATGTGAATTTGCCCATTAAATTAACCCGGTTAAAATTTTGAGGCGAAGTAAAGTATCCCTGTGTCATCAGGTATTCGCCGGCAAACCATGCGTTCTGTTTTTCAGTTTCAACCAGGTTAAATTGCCCCAAAGTGCGGAAGGTGCCGAACTGACCGCCTTCCAGTGTAACAGCACTATTCTCAAAACGGTCTTTTGTTTTAAAGGCAACATACCCCGCAGTGGCAAAATCTCCCTGGCCAGCAACATAGGGCCCTTTATCAAAATCAATTTTTTCTACTGTTTCAGGAATAAGAAAATGCAGATCAGCATATCCCTGGCCGTGAGCATGTGATACCATGTTCACGGGCATGCCATCCACACTAATGCTGATATCCGTTCCATGATCAATATCAAATCCACGAAGAAAGATCTGTTCTGCTTTACCACCACCTGCATGCTGCCCGATGAACAGTCCGGGTACTTTTTTTAATAGCTCCTGTGACGAGGTAACGGGATTTGTTGTAAGGTCAATATCAGCAATCACATTCAGGTGCTTTACCCTGTTGCTGATGGAAATGTTATTCAACTCCAGCGGCATTGCTTTCAGCGATACATTTAACTGACCTTTGCCAACAATTTTTCTTAGAGAGGCATGGGAAACATGAGTTACTTCGATGCTGTCTCCTTCCGCTGCCAGTATTTCAAAATAACCAATATCATTACTGTGGCTGTGAATGCCCGTGCTAAGATTTATTATGGTGGCTTCCTGCAAAGCGGTTTTATCTTCATCAGTTACAAATCCCTTCTGTATCTGCGAAATAGAGTTACCTGCACAAAGAATAAAAAGCACTGTTACATAAAAAGGCAGGTGCTTACGTAGAGGTGTTTTCATATCAACATGTTTTGATAATTGATGATCATATTCCTTGTTGTGATTTGCTGATGAATATGATCAGCTTTTAAAATTTACATGGAAAATACTCTTTCGATCGTCCAATAGAAAGCGATCAGTGTTATGAGAGCAGACAAACCGTACACAACTTTTTGTTTGTACCAGCTCCTGTTTTTTAAACGATTGATGACCAGTGTGAACATCGCAGCTATCACAGCTACCTGCCCAATTTCTACCCCTGCATTAAAAGCAATGATGGAAGTAAAAAATTTATCCGGTGGTAAGCCTGTTTCATTTAATGAACTTGCAAATCCCAATCCATGAACCAGGCCAAATAGAAACACAATGGCGATCCTCCAGCGGCTTAGCTTTTTTGCCAGCATATTTTCAACTGCAATAAACATGATTGATAGTGCGATAACAGGTTCAACGACAGCAGGTGGGGCCACTATAACATTTTTCATACTTAAGGCAAGCGTAACAGAGTGTGCCACCGTAAAAGCCGTTGCCTGCCAGATGATAGACTTTATATGGGTACTTAACAAACAAAGCCCTGCTATAAATAAAATATGATCTGCACCGCTGGGTATGATATGCTCAAAACCCAATTTAAAATAATACCCGATCACATCTGTAGCCGGCGCATTTTGCAGCGCATAATTGATAGTATGAGCATGCAGGGTCAATGCTGAGAGAAGCCCGCCAATCAACAATATGAATACAGCCGGTTTTTTCATGACAATTGTTTGAGGGCTTTGCTGGATGCATCTTTCAAAAAAGGAAAAATATTAGCATTGTTTTGCAGACCTGCCTGCAATAGTTTTTTAGCTGCAGTCTTATCACCCTGTTGTAAGTAAATCAAGCCGGCCCTGCATAGCAGCCTCGGATGATTGCTTTGCGTTCTCAAAGCAGTAGTGACGTACTGAAAAGCTTTTGAGTTGTCTCCTTTGTTATAGTATGCCCAGGCCAGGGTTTCATTTACATCAATATTTGCCGGCCTTCGGTTGTATTCTGCCAGCGCATGCGCAACAGCTTTATCGTAGTCACCATTCTTTATATAAGCTTCCGCCATTTCTTTATCGGAGTAATGACCAATGGATTCATCTGTTACTGCCGCAGCAGCTTTTTCTTCCATTTCATCCAATGTTTTATTGGATATTTCTTTAGCCTTGTCAGCCTGCCCCATCATCCTGTACATATCAGCTATATCTTCTTTAAATGCAAGGTCGCTTACTGCGCTGTCTGCCTGCAAATAAAATAAAAGCGCTTTGTCATATTCTTTATTAGCAGTAGCAATACGGGCCAGTCCCGCTAACGGGTAAGGATACCCCGGACGGTTATTCGCTGCCAATGTGTACTGCATGGAGGCATTTTTTATATCGCCGGTATTTTCATACAACTGGCCCAGTTGCACCCTGCTCGATTCTGTGGCTTCATCACCCGGACTTCCTGCTTCTATTGCTGCCTGCATGGCTTCAATAGCACCTGGATAATCTCCATGTATCTCCCGCAAATAACTGGCCCTGGCATAAGAACGCAGGTCAGGTCTTATCGCCATCATATTTTCTGCAGCAGCCACCGCCGAATCATATTTTCCCAGTTCCACATTGGCGTCCACCAGTATGCCATATACAAAGGCGCTGTAAGGATTGTTTTTTCTAACTGATTCAGCGGTTGCAAGCCCTTCGCTAAAATGATGCTGGGATAACTGAATCAGGGCCTTCAAACAAAGGGCTTCAAAATTATTGGCATCTGCTGCCAGCACATCATTTACATATTCCATAGCGGCTGCATCGTAGTAACTGTAATTACCAGAAGCCCTTGCTTCCATGATCATATAATTGGCCAGGGCTGTGAGTGATTTTTTATCGGCAGGATTTTGTTGTACGGCAGCCTGCAGTTTTTCTACTGCGCTTTTTATAAACTTCCATTCTTCTGTTTTTGACTGTGTACCCTTTCTCTCGAGCAATGTATAAACTGCTGTTCGTTTTTTTTGTTCTTTGTTCTTGTATTGTAACACCACAAAGCCAGCAGCCCCAATAAACAATACAACAAGTATAAAGGAGAGTAAGTTTCTTTTCATGATCGTAGGTATAGGTTAGGTGATAGTTTGGCGCAATCGTTTTGCCGGATTTAATTACGCAATAGCAAACTGTCTGGATGCAGTTTTTTAAAAAAATGTTATAAATATTTTAATTCAGTATTGCAGGGAATAAAAAACCCTGCCTATTACAGCAGGGTTTTAAAAATTGAGAAAGGATCATTTTACTGTGCTTTCACTAAAGGGATGTTCTGTTTTGTAACCCCGTTTTTATTTACCTGGATAAAGTAAGAACCAGATTTGAGATCAGCACCATTCCAGTTTTGGGTATAAGTACCTGCCGGAAGTTTTTTATTTACAAGCGACTTAACCATTTTACCATCAGCAGTAAATAATGAAATGGTAACCTGCGCTGTTTCATTGAGCTTGTACCTTACAATGCTGTTATCTATAATGGGATTGGGTGATACCGTCGCAATTACTTCAGGAGCGTTTATATCAAGACCGCCCCCGGCATTAAAGTTTGAGCGAACATTGGGTTTGAACCTTTCACCTGGAACATCACAAGGGCAAATATCTGTTCCTGCCCATGGTGCGGCCACATACGGGAAGCTGGTTTTAAATGCTTTATCATTCGCATCCACACCCGTACTGTAGGTAAGTACATCCACCAGGTCCTGTGTTACAGGGCTAGGACTGGAGTTTGGATCATAATCATCATACCACAAACCGATGGCTGCCAATACCACGCCACTCACAGCCTGCAATTCGATCCTTGTAACATCGTCTTCAAGTCTTCTGCCATTGGGAAAACCATCCATGTTGGGAATGTTCTCTACATTGGTATTGTTGTAAGCAGGATCCGTTAAACCAGTAACTGCTGCAGCAACCAGGCCTAGCGGACTGAATGCAGAAGATGTTCTTGAAGTAGGCGGAACCGCCATATTCAGCCTTAACATATCACCACCATTTGGTAGAAAGTTGCTGATAAAAGGTTTGCCACTTGCTAATGGGTTACCAGCTTTGCCTGTTGCTAACTGGTAAGGTTTTAAATTTGGAACGCCCGTATGAAAGATCGGCCATAGATCAACTGACCGGGGAGAGTTGGCTGCCGGTAATAACAATGTGCCGAAGATCGCATCATCCAAAGCAGTGCCGGCTACAGCAGCTGAACCTTTTAAACCATACAAACCATTTTGGCCATTGCCAAATCCAAAGCCACCCAATGAATTTTTTTGTATGCGTAATTTATTAAAAGAAGGAACGGCAGGACCAAATTGTGCATCGTCCATGTACAATGCCAATTCTGGATTGTAAAAGAATTTGCCAAATGTTGCGATCCTTGACAGGTCCTGGTAAGGCGTTAATGAATTCCACAGGTCTTTATAACCAATGGGCACCACTGCTTCGTTTGTCAATGGCATTCCCAATCTTGACACCTGTATCCATTTGCCCGTGCTATACTCACTGCCATCTCCTCTTAATACCCTCATTTGCTGACGGCTGGCACTTGCCCATACACCGATCACATAATTAGGATCAAGGATGTTGGCACACTGCTGTACTTTTTTATTGTCTTTCTGCAGGGTTGAAATATCAACTTGTATGGCAATAGTGGAAGTATTTAAACATTTTAATCCATCCACGGACTGGCCAGACTGTCTTGGTGCATCACCCAGGTCGAATATACCACCAAGGTCTACATAGAAAGGATCATCTGATGTACCGCAAAAAACCTTTTCGCCGGTATTGGCTGTTGCAATGGAACTGGTGATCAGTGATTCATAAGAAGGCGCATTTAAACCTACAGGAGAACTGATAGAGCGGGGGCCGATATTGGGCGGTGGTACTGTGCCGGCGTAAATAATTGGCTGAAATGATTGTCCACCATTAACGCTTCTTTCAAGCCTGTATGTAGTTTTTAAATTTTGTTTACCAAGACGGATGTTGAAGAACGTGGAAGAATCTTCAATCACTTTTACAAACGTAAAACGATAAATAATATCATCACCGGCAGTGTTGATATCATTATCAATGTGGATCTCATAACGGATGTTTTGCCCAAACGAATAATAGTTGGGTCCACCCTGCGGCAACTGACCAGGAATGTAATTGGCGATGATCGTTACTTTATTAGGATCATCAGGACTCCGGAATGCATACAGGTCGGTGTTGTCGCACAACGGATCATTTGAAATAAGTGGTGCTTCCCGGTGAGAGGATGCAAAGACCGGCGTAAATGTCTGCACCATCATTACAACCAGCAGGAAGGCAGCGGAAAATTTTTGTTTCATAAAATTGATTTAGCGTGATAAATAAAAATTACTTTTTTATTGACGCCGCATAGGTATACTGTTATGCACCTGTACGGCATTTTGCATGAAGCACAAAAAGGAATATGAATGGTATTACCGGGCTGCAGCCCGAGAGTTTGGCAAAGGCAGGAAGTAAAAGAGGAACTGTTTCCTTTGAAAAATGGTTACAATGCTGGGTAAGTTACGCAGGACAGTAGCGGGCGGATTTATTTTTTTAACTTTTATTTTTGAAGCTGTCAGCGGCCGATCCTTTCAGCCAGGTAATTGGTGGTCAAAAATGCTTCATAAATTTCTTTGTATTGTTTAATTGGGTATAGACCATTGCGGACGATCCGGTAAATCTGGTAATCATTTTTCAGCAGGTAATAAAAATCCTGGAAATAAGTACGGGAATCAATGTTGCAGCCACCAAATTCAAATTGAATAAAATCGATCTGTTTAGCATTCAGCATCGATTTGGCACCTTCCAGCACTTTTATTTCATGCCCTTCCACGTCGATCTTTAAAAAATGGATATGCTCAATATGGTTATTCCTGCAAAAGCCATCCACCGTTCTTATTTCAATGGCCTCCGTTTTATTCATATCAATATTAAGATGGTCAAGGTTGCGGTGGTAAACACTTGCGAGCCCGGATGCATCTTTATTGCTGAACAACGTCAGCACAGCATCTTCGCTGCCCATACCAAAATTATACGCCGATACAGCAGGAATATGTTTCGTATTCTCCTGTAGTTTTTTAAATGTTATTTGTGAAGGTTCAAATGAAAATATTTTTCCTCTCTCTTTCAACTGATCATTCAGCAAAACAGCATAAGTGCCAATATTGGCTCCCACATCAAACACCAGTACCTGTTTTTCATCCTTTAATTTTTCCGCCACATATTGTATCGCAATACCTTCTCCGGAATCATCTTTTGAACCACCACGGCCTACATGCATTCCATATAATGACAACTGTTGAAGAAACTCAAATAGTGGTTGAAATTTTAGATTGCCCAGTAACGGATTGAGCAGTTTTTTAAAAAGATTCTTCATTCAGTTTGTTTCTGTTGATGAAAGGATGCAAAGATATTCGTTATGGCTGCAACAGTATTTTTTTTATAACTGCTATCTGTCCAAGGTGGTAGTGGCTGTGTTCGATCATTCCCTGCAGGTTGCGAAAATAGCTGCCATATTTTTTATCCGTGAAATCCTCCCCAAGTTTTTCATCCGGCAATTGTTCTATCAATCCGGCAAGTGTTTCAGCATCTGCCCATGCTTTGTTTCGCAAATTATCCCATTCTGCCTGCGATTGTATTGGCGGGCATTCAAAGCTGAATTTATCATGTGCATCCAGGGGGCCACCCTGTAAAACTTTCAGAATCGTACTTACATAGTAATTGATATGAAAAAGCAGCTTAGCAATACTGTTAAGGTCATGTACCGATGTTACAGCCTGCTCCCAGCTAGTATTTGCAAGTGTATCTTTAAGGTTCACGCAGGTCCAGTTACCGCCGAAGTGAATATCACGGGTATGTTTGGCTATTTGTTTTGCCGTGTTCATGGTGTTTGCTTATGCAGTTGTAGTACCAAAATTATTAATTAAAACAAGCCAATGAATTGAACCCCATTTTACAATGTAGCGGGCATAAGGAAATTTGCTGGCAGATAAAGCCGGGCGAAGAGAAATTCAGAAATCAATTCCTTAAATAATAATTGATTCCATTGATGTACTTGGTAAAAAAGCCAGACTTCAGCATCCCTTTTTGTCCATTGTTATTTTCAAAAGAAGTATAATAGGTAAACATGTATTGGTCAATCTGTTTTACTTTGCCGCTGATGGCTTTATCATCGAAAGAAGTGTACCATTCAAATTTTGTATTGCCGATATTTTTGAGTCTCCCACGGATAGCTTCATTCTCATACGAAGGACACCAGTTGATAGCGGTGCCGCCAACGGTTTTGATATTGCCTTTTATGGCTGCATCGTCATAGGATGCATAGTAATTAAACTGTGTGCTGCCAATGGTTCTTACTTTTCCTCTTAAAGCTTCCTCATCATAACTTCCATAGTAAGTAATTTGTGTAAGGCCGATGTACCGGATTTTTCCCCGGAAAGCTTCATTTTCTGTTTGGGAGTAATATTCAATCCGGCCCATATATTTTTGCAGTTTACCGGGATAGTAACCATAAAATTCTTTTGGATACTCGGTACCAAACTCAGCGATAGAGCCATCTTTTGAAAGGGCAATCAGCACTTTGTCACTGGTGCCGGGGCTGTAATAAAATGTTTGTGTTGCACCATAACCACCCAGAACAATAAATTCTATCTTTTGGGCAAATGACCGGGTAGTACATGCAAGGAGCAGTATAAGAAGGAGTTTTTTCACAACTTGTTTTTTGTAAAAATAAAGATTGTTTTACAACATAGGCATGCTTTATAGAATGTTTTACAACCAGGTGAGAGGCGGCACAGAAAGACAATTTTAAAACCTGCCCCATTTTCCTTTACTTGCAAACATTAAAAAAGATCGTATGCAGCAACTTATTGAATGTGTCCCCAATTTTTCAGAAGGGAATGACATGAGCATCATCCGCCAGATAACGGATGAAATTGAAAAAACGGAAGGTGTGCGGTTATTAAACGTTGACCCCGGAAAAGCCACCAACAGAACTGTGGTCACTTTTGTAGGAACACCACAGGAGGTAGTGGAGGCTGCGTTTTTGGCTATTAAAAAAGCCGGTGAATTGATTGATATGAGCAAACATACAGGTGAACATCCAAGGATGGGTGCTACAGATGTTTGCCCCCTGATCCCAATCGCCAATATTAGTATGGAAGAAACAGCCAGGTATGCACAAATGCTGGCTGAGAGAGTGGGAAAAGAGCAGCATTTGCCGGTATACTTATATGAAGCCGCTCAGCCCGATAAAACCAGGAGCAATTTATCTGTGATAAGGGCCGGTGAGTATGAAGGATTTGCAAAAAAGATCGCTTCGCCCGGGTGGAAACCAGATTTTGGCCCGGCAATTTTTGATGCCAAACGTGGGGCTACCGTTATTGGTGCCAGGGATTTTTTGGTAGCGTATAATGTAAACTTAAATACCACCAGTACCAGGCGTGCCAATGCCATTGCCTTCGATGTAAGAGAAGCGGGCAGAACGGTGGAAGTGGACGGTAAAAAAGTAAACCAGCCAGGCACATTGAAAAGTGTAAAAGCCATTGGCTGGTTTATTGAAGAGTATGGCGTAGCGCAGATTTCAATGAACCTTACCAATATCAATATCACCCCGGTGCATATAGCTTTTGATGAGGTTTGCAAAAAAGCAACCGAAAGAGGGATAAGGGTTACCGGTAGTGAACTGGTTGGTTTGATTCCCTTAAAGGCAATGACTGATGCCGGGAAATATTTCTTGGCGAAACAAAAACGCTCAACCGGCGTAAGTGAGAGAGAATTGATAAAGATCGCCATTAAATCAATGGGGCTGGATGAACTGGGGCCTTTTAAACCCGAAGAGCGGATTATTGAATACATGCTGGCGAATAAGTCAGACAGTAAACTGGTAAGCATGACTTTGAGCGATTTTGCTGATGAAACGGCCAGTGAAAGTCCTGCTCCCGGTGGCGGATCCATAGCTGCCTATATTGGTTCCCTTGGCATTGCATTGGGTACCATGGTGGCCAATTTAAGCAGTCACAAAAAAGGCTGGGACGACAGGTGGAAGGAATTTAGTGACTGGGCAGAAAAAGGTGAATACTACAAAAGCGAATTGGTGAAGCTGGTGGATGCGGATACAAAAGCTTTCAATCAGATCATGCAGGCATTTGGATTGCCAAAAGGAAATGAAGAAGAGAAAAAAGTGAGGACGAAGGCTATCCAGGATGCAACGAAATATGCCATTGACATTCCGTTTAAAGTAATGGAAACAGCCTTTGCAAGTTTGGAAGTAATAAAAGCAATGGCAGAAACTGGCAATCCCAACTCTGTGTCTGACGCCGGCGTAGGTGCATTATGTGTAAGAAGTGCAGTGATGGGCGCATTTATGAATGTGCGGATTAATGCTGCAGGATATGATGATAAGGAATATGTGGCAGAGATTGTTCAAAAAGGAAAAGTGATTGAAAATAAGACTGTCGAAATGGAGAAAGATATATTGGGTATCGTAAATCAGAAGATTGGGTTGTAGCGCTTTAATGATAATGGCGGCTTGTAATTAAATGACCGGTCTACCTGCAATTTAGATTATTGAAATTCAATTTTATCTCCGTGGAGGCATTTATCTCTTTCGATGTAATGAGTCCTTTTAATTCTATTGCGCTCTCCTTAATATAGCTTCCAAATAAAGATGAATTCATCATTTCATTTAATTGAGTTTGGATGTTCAATTCTGCCATCTTAAATTGTTGTTGAAACAGGGGCTTGTCTTTGAATTCTGAAAAATAATGCTCAACGTATAAATCTACAATACTATTCTCCGATATCAGCCCGGATAAATGACCTTGATTAATAATGCCGTTGATAAATCTGCATGAAGTGTCATTGACGAAATAAATGCTTTTGATTTTTTCCCTGGTTGTAAAATCCTTTACTCTACACAAGTATTCAAACTCATTGTATTGGAGTACAGCCGCTGAAAACGTCAGAAAAAAGATATCATTACCATACCTTTCTTTTAAAAAGTTTTCCAAACAGGAAAAAGGACATACAATAAATAGTTTATTATTTTCAATCATAACAAGTTTGTTTCTCCTTAAATCCCGGGATAGTTTAGAACGCAATAATGAACAGGTTCAGCATCTCATGCGGAGTGAAAAGTGATGTTTTTTTGCATCTCTTTCAGAGACTAACAATTAGCTTTTAAAGTTGATTTTTTTACTTACTGCGCCGGGCAAGCCATTTTGTCAATTACATCTGCAAATTCTATTGTGAGCGTGGAGGTTATGATCAAATTTTTATTGTGGTTCATTGCTTCCTGAAAAACCGATGTAATAAGATTCATACTTTCTATCAATTCCGGAATTCTCTTCGTTGCAGTTTCATCATCTTTACCAAAACGTTCATTTGAACTAAAGTTTTTCATTTGATGGAAGGCTATCTTGCTTGCATATAAATTCATCAATATTTCATTGCCATCTTTTGCTGAAAAAATGCCATCAATAAGTTTGATTGCTTTTTTAGTTTTCGTATCATCCATAAAACAGTCTTTTTAATTTTAAACAGATCAGGGTTCCATTAAAAAAATACCAGTAAATAAATCATTAAGCAGTATTGGAAATGCCAGAAGCAAAGAGGACAGGAAGGACTTTCTAAAGCAGTTCAAATTCTCCGTCCTGATTCCTTTTATTCATATAAATGAATATCGCCTTTAAAAGCGATTTTGCTGTCCTGCTGCTCTATATACTTTTTGGCGCTGGCTAAGTCTTTTTGCAGCAGCTTAATTCTTTCTTCTCGCATTTTGATATCCTCTTCGTTGCTGCTTTTATCAATTTTACTTTCGTGATACTCAATTTTGATGTTTATCATTTTCGTAAGAATATCAATGCTGTCTTCCGGAGTAAAATATCCTTGAATTAGTTTTATTTCCATTTTGTAGTGGTTTTATTGTCCTTGTGCCAGGGAGTAACCTGATTTACCGTCAAATAAATAAAGATTTTCAGTTTTGATTGTGTCAATATTTTCATCTACTGCCTTAGCCAGCAGGTCAACGATGTCACTTTTTAGCACCTGTAATCCATCAGCATGCTTGAACCTGCAACGCCAATGATCTGTACAAAAAGTTTCTTTGAATCCGTCTGGATAAACTTTAATTCCCCTGTTGGTAATCATCGTCAGGTTTAATCCTGGTTTTTCTATCTTTCGGATAGCAGAGGCGAGTTCCTGGGGGTCCGTTCCATTCCAATGGACAAAAACATCCACCCCTACCAACTCTTTTTTCGCAGCGGGTCTTCTTTTATATTTTGGAAGGTTCAATGCCGGGTTCTTTGAATAGTTAACTGTTTTCAAGTTGGAAGGCTTGTAACCTAAATTAGATATCACTGCTTTGGCAAATTCTTTTGTTCCCACTTTGAACTTACTTATTCCATTTTTAAATATATCGTCAGTATGAATTCCATCTTCAATAGTCTTAAGCCATGCATTCTGTATCTTCTCAGCTACTGCTGTTTGCCCTATATGCGTCAGCATCATTACCGCACCCTGCAATAAACCTGATGGATTGGCAGAGTTTTGACCGGCTCTCCGTGGTGCTGAGCCATGTATTGCTTCAAACATGGCACATTCCTCTCCAATGTTAGCAGAACCTGCCAATCCAACAGAACCTGTAATTTGAGCAGCTATATCCGACAGTACATCACCATAAAGATTAGGCATCACTATTACATCGAAGGCTTCGGGGGTATCGGCCATTTTAGCTGCTCCTATATCAATGATCCAATGTTCATTTTCTATAGCAGGATATTCTCTTGCGATCTCATCAAACACCTGGTGGAACAACCCATCAGTTTGTTTCATTATATTGTCTTTAGTAAAGCAGGTTACCTTTTTTCTTCCATATTGCAATGCGTATTCAAATGCAAAACGGATAATCTTTTCACATCCCGGGCGACTGATAAGCTTTAAGCACTGTACCACTTCATCTGTCTGCTGGTGTTCGATCCCGGCATATAAATCTTCCTCGTTTTCCCTCACAATCACAATATCCATTATGGGATGTTTGGTTTTTACAAACGGATGCAAACTCATACACGGCCGCACATTGGAGTAAAGACCAAGAAATTTCCTGGTGGTAACATTCAGGCTTTTATAGCCTCCGCCCTGCGGAGTTGTGATAGGTGCCTTTAAAAATATTTTATTTCTCCTGATAACGTCCCAGGATGTTTTATCAATGCCGCTTGTATTGCCTGCCAGGTAAACTTTCTCTCCAACTTCAATTTCTTCGATCTCAATTTGCGCCCCGGCTGCCATCAATATATCAAGTGTGGCATCCATTATTTCGGGACCAATGCCATCACCTTTTGCAACTGTAATTTTTGTCATATTTTTTTAATTTATTCTACAAAACTGGCCGCTTTTATTCATATAATATCATTTATATTTACAATGCTAATCATAAATAAAATTTATGAACTATACACTCCACCAGTTACAGGTATTTCTAAAGATCACCCAAACGAAAAGCATCACAAAGGCAGCTGAAGAGCTTCATTTGACACAGCCAGCTGTTTCAATTCAACTAAAAAATTTTCAGGATCAGTTTCCAATACCATTGACAGAAGTGCTGGGAAGAAAAATATTTATAACGGATTTTGGTAACGAAATTGCCCGTGCAGCTGAGAATATTGTAAATGAAGTGTATGCAATAAATTTTAAAACCCTGGCCTACAAAGGACAGCTTTCAGGTCAATTGAAAATTTCCGTGGTTTCAACCGGCAAATATGTGATTCCATTTTTTCTGGCAGATTTTTTAAAACAGCATAGTGGAATAGAGCTGTTACTTGACGTAACCAATAAAACAAGAGTGGTGGAGAGCCTGGAAAAAAATGCAGTTGATTTTTCACTGGTATCTGTGCTGCCTGAAAATATGCAAATAGATAAAATTCAACTAATGCAAAATAAGTTGTATGTAGTAGGTAACGCTGCACAACAATTTAAAGCCAGAACTTATGATAAACGCATCTTTGAAACAATCCCATTAATATACCGTGAAAAGGGTTCCGGTACCAGGCATACAATGGAAAAATATATTGAGCAAAACAAGCTTCCCGTTCAGAAAAAAATGGAACTGACATCCAATGAAGCAGTAAAGCAAGCGGTTATTGCGGGGCTTGGCTTTTCTATTATGCCCCTGATCGGCCTTAAAAATGAATTGAATAATGGTGACCTGCAGATTATTCCTGTAAAGGGTTTTCCAATAAAATCTGTCTGGAATCTTATTTGGCTAAAAAAGAAGAAATTTTCTCCTGTTGCCGAATCGTTTTTGAAATATGTGAAAAAAGAAAAGGAACAAATTATCAAGGAAAAATTTAACTGGTTTGAGCAATATTAAAAAGCTAAAAACAGGGCCGAAAAGAAAGTTCTGTAAACAACTAAAATCAGTTAAAAGAAATTCGATTGTCACATGAACAGGAAGTACAATCTCCTGCCAATCCAATACGTATGCATTTATTAAGTTTATAAAAATACCCCGGCTGTTTGCACAACCGGGGTATTTTAATTTATTGAAACGATTATTCTGTAACAGGTGTATCGTCTGTTGGTTCAGTACTGCCTGGAGCTGCAGTATCCGGGGCAGTGTTGTTGTCCGGGTTTACAGTTTCTCCATCTTCTGAAGCGGTAACTTCCACTTCTTCTTCCTGCTCGTCCAGTTTGGTAATAGCCGCTATAGCATCCCCTTCGTCTATACGTATCAGTTTTACACCTTGTGTAGCCCTGCCCTGCTCGCTTACATCTTTAACTTTCATACGGATGGTAACACCGCTGACACAGGTTATCATCAGGTCTTCTTTTTCTGAAACATCCAGCAAGCCAACCAATGAGCCGGTTTTGTCTGTTACATTGATGGTTCGTACACCTTTACCGCCACGGTTGGTAATCCGGTAATTGGCTTCACCTGTTTCAGGGTCATCCAGGAAAGTGCGTTTGCCATAACCTTTTTCACTCACCACTAATATGGTCTTTGTTTTATCCTCCCTGTTTACACAAACCATACCTACCACTTCATCATTTTCGTCATCCACTTCCACACCGGCAACACCGATACCACCACGTCCGGTTGATCGTACTTTTTCCTCTGGGAAACGGATGGCACGGCCACTCTTCACCGCCATCATAATTTCACAATTACCATCGGTGAGTCTTGCTTCTATTAACTGGTCGCCTTCCAGGATATTGATGGCGTTGATGCCGTTCTGTCTTGGGCGACTGAAATCTCCCAGGTCAGTTTTTTTGATGATACCTTTTTTAGTACACAAAACTATATAGTGACCGTTCACAAAATCCTTATCATCAAAATTTTTCACGTCAATAATCGCTCTTACTTTGTCATCCGGCGGTATCTGTATCAAATTCTGCATCGCCCTTCCCTTGCTGGTTTTATCACCTTCAGGAATTTCGTATACTTTCAACCAGAAGCACCTTCCTTTTTCAGTAAAGAACAGCAGCGTATGATGGGTGGACGCTACAAACAGGTGTTCGATATAATCTTCGTTTCTTGTGCTGCTGCCTCTTGCACCCCGACCGCCACGGCGCTGCTGCCTGTATTCGTCTGCTGCTGTACGTTTGATATAACCTAAGTGGGAAATTGTAACCACCACATCCTCTTCCTCTATCAGGTCAAGCATATTCATTTCATCGCCCACATATACAATTTCAGTTTTACGCTCATCACCAAATTTAGCCTTCACTTCAGCCAATTCGTTTTTGATGATATCGAAACGCATGCCTTCATTAGACAGTATTGATTCTAAGTGCTCAATCAATTTCATAATCTCTGCATGTTCGTGGCGGATCTTATCGATCTCCATCCCTGTAAGACGCTGCAAACGCAGTTCCAGTACAGCTTTTGACTGGATCTCACTCATACCGAAATTACTCATCAATCCTTCATGAGCAATGGCTGGCGTGGCAGATTCACGGATCAGTTTGATCACTGCATCCAGGTTATTCAATGCGATGATATAACCTTCCAGTATATGCGCTCTTTCTTTAGCCTTACGCAATTCATAGTTGGTACGGCGTACCACTACTTCATGGCGGAAGTTTACAAACTCACTGATCAGGTCTTTGAGGTTCAATATCCTGGGCCTTCCTTTTACAAGCGCCACATTGTTGATACCATAAGACGTCTGCAATTCTGTTTGTTTGTACAACTGGTTTATCACCACCTGCGCTACTGCATCTTTCTTTAGTTCAACTACAATACGGGTACCCTCTTTGCTGTTGCTTTCATTATTTACATCAGAAATACCATCGATCAGTTTCTCATTGATGAGGTCACCAATTTTTGAAACCAGTGCATCCCTGTTTACCTGGTAAGGCGTTTCATAAATCACCAGTTTCTCTCTTCCCGTCTTGGTGGTTTCAATATTCACTTTACCACGCAATACGGCCCTTCCCCGGCCTGTGAGCAAAGCATTTTTTATGCCTTCAAAGCCATATAAAGTTCCACCAGTAGGGAAATCAGGTCCTTTTACATGTTTTATCAGGTCTTCAATTGATATTTCACGGTCATCAATATACGCTATACATGCATCAATCACCTCGCTCAGGTTGTGCGGAAGCATATTGGTGGCCATACCTACGGCAATACCGCTTGATCCGTTAACCAGCAACTGTGGAATGCGTGTAGGCAGTACCGATGGTTCCCTTTCGGAATCATCAAAGTTGGGCTGAAAATCCACCGTGTCTTTGTCGATATCATCCATCATGGCTTCGGTAAGGCGCTTCATACGCACTTCCGTATAACGCATCGCTGCAGGTCCATCACCATCCTGGTTACCAAAGTTACCCTGGCCATCCACCAATGTATACCGCATACTCCATTCCTGGGCCATACGCACCATGGCATCATACACAGAACTATCGCCATGCGGATGATACTTACCCAATACTTCACCCACCACCCTGGCACTTTTTTTATGTGCCTTACTGGCTTGTAATCCCAGTTCATTCATCGCATGTAAAATGCGGCGGTGTACCGGTTTCAATCCATCTCTCACATCCGGCAACGCCCTGCCTACGATCACACTCATGGAGTAATCGATATAAGAAGTCTTCATTTGCTCCTCTATATTTACCGGGATGATCCTGCCCCGGTTGGTACTATTACTACCGTCGTTTGGCGGCAACATTCCATCGTTTGTTTCTCCAGTATTATCCATAAATTTTCACCCCATTTTAAAGGCCTGCGAAAGTACCGATTTGGCCCCGGTTTTCCTTCGAAAAACATAGCTATTTTAAGCGTTATTTACTCACATTTACAAAAGCATTGTGGACAAACCTGCCAATCATTTGAACCCTTCATTTTAAGTCCACAATCTGGATACAAAACAATAACTTGCCGCACTAAAAATTCCAACGATTGTGAATACAGTTTTGCTTATTGGTGCAGGAAAATCCGCCACCGTGCTGATAGATTACCTGATTGCGCAGGCACAAAAGAAAATATGGAAAGTGATCATTGCAGATGCAAACCGGGACCAGGTTTTGCTTAAAACAAACCACTCTCCTTTTGCAGAGGCCGTGGGATTAGACGTAACCGATGATGAACAGCGTTCTAAGCTGGTACAAAAAGCACATGTGGTTATTTCGATGATGCCGCCTGCGCTTCATTTTTTAGTAGCGAAAGATTGTGTTGAATACCGCAAACACCTGTTAACAGCATCCTACCTCGATAACAAGATAAAGAGCCTGGAGGAAGAAATAAGGCATAGAAAACTCCTGTTTTTATGTGAAATGGGGCTTGATCCCGGGATTGATCACATGAGTGCCATGAAGATGCTGGATGCAATAAAGGCAAAAGGCGGACATGTAACTTCTTTTAAAAGCCATTGTGGTGGTTTGGTGGCTCCAGAAAGTGATAATAACCCATGGCATTATAAAATTAGCTGGAACCCAAGAAATGTGGTGCTGGCAGGAAAAGCAGGGGCAGAATATAAAATGGATGGAAAGGTTATTCATAAAGATTACAAACAATTATTTGCTGCCTGTGAAAAAGTTGCCATTGACGGGTTGGCAGACCTCGCATTTTATCCTAACAGGGATTCGTTAAGTTACATGCCGGTATATCACCTGGAAGGTGCCAGCACTTTTGTGAGAACCACCCTTCGTTATCCCGATTATTGTAACGGCTGGAATGCCATTGTTCAGGCAGGCCTGACAAATGACGCAGATTCGATCGATATCCATCACACCAACTTTAAACAATGGTCGGCACCACTGCTTCCATTTGTAAATGATGAGAACAAATCTATGCTGGAGTTTCTTGGTTTTTTTGATGACGGGATCATTCCTGCTACAGCTAAAAATTCTGCAGATATCCTTCAGCATTTACTGGAAACCAAACTGGCCATGCAGGAGCATGATAAAGACATGATCGTAATGCTGCATGAAATTGAATACGAGCAAAACGGGGTACAAAAAAAGATCAATAGCAGTCTTGTAGTAAAAGGAGAAGACAGTTTACGGACTGCCATGGCAAAAACGGTTGGCCTGCCCCTGGGTATTGCCGCCAAGCTGATACTGGAAGGTGCAGTTAAAATGAAAGGCCTGCACATACCCATCCGCAAAGAAATTTATGAACCTGTATTGAGTGAACTGGAGAATTTTGGGGTACTATTTAAGGAGGAAGAAAAATAATTTTATTTATACGTATAATATTTTTATTTTTGTCGTATAATTTCAGGTTTATGGACAGCAAGATAACATTGAGCTTTGATGCAGGCGTAATTGATAAAGCCAAGAGCTTTGCAGAACAAAACAATATCAGTCTTTCGAGGCTTACAGAGTTTTTATTGCGTAAGGTCACCAGCAGCCACTATAAATCACTCGAGGATCTTCCTATTTCCGATTGGGTAAGTATGGTGTCTGAAGGCGAGGCTGTATACATTACCAGGGCCAAAAAAAACAAACAATTAAAAGCTGAATATTTTAAATCAAAGAAATGAGGGTATTTATTGATGCCAACATTTTAGTTTCTGTACTAAATAAGGAATTCCCGCTTTTTACTTATTCAGCCCGTATCCTAAGTCTTGCTGATAATAAAAAATTTACACTCTTTACTTCACCGGTTTGCCTCGCCATTGCATTTTACTTTGCAGAAAAAAAATGCGGCACCCAGCTTGCAAAGCAAAAAATTGCATCACTCACATCCAAAATGCAAATAGCCAATATTGGGAAACGGGAAATAGAAAAAGCATTGGCTGATAAAATGGTAAACGATTTTGAAGATGGTATGCAATACTATGCTGCATTGGAAAACAGGTGTACCGCCATCATCACACAGGATACAGAAGATTATTATTACTCAACAATCAAAGTACTTGATGCAGAAGAATTTTTAAAAGCTCATGTACTTTAAGCATTCATGGAACCAATATTTTTCCCAATTCCTTCACTCCTTCCGTTGCAGGCTTTTCGATTAATGTAAGCGTTGCCGATCTTTCCACTTCCGGTATTTTTTTGTCAATGATAAACTTGGGTAAAAATGGGGGTGCATAGTGCAATAAGGAAGCTGCCGGGTACACCTGCAGTGAGGTTCCCACCACTACAAAATAATCACAGTCATACATTAATGCCACAGCTTTTTCGATCATTGGCACCGGCTCTTCAAACCATACAATATGCGGACGTAACTGTGCACCGTCTTCGGCTTTATCACCCAGCTGTATATCATCCCGGATGTCATAGATCAGGGAATCATTTTTTTCACTGCGCATTTTAAATATTTCTCCATGCAGGTGCAGCACATTAGTTGAGCCTCCTCTTTCATGCAGGTCATCAATGTTTTGTGTTACAATAGTTACTTTAAAATCTTTTTCCAATGCTGCCAGCCCGGTATGTGCTTCATTGGGTATAGCAGTTGCCACATCTTTTCTTCTTGCATTGTAAAATTCCAATACTAACTGTGGATCCTTTTTCCATGCACCCGGTGTGGCTACATCGTATACATTGTAACCATTCCATAATCCATCACTGTCACGAAATGTTTTGAGTCCGCTTTCGGCGCTGACACCTGCACCGGTGAGAACGACTATGTGCTTTTTATTCATGTACCAAACTTACGATTTTGCCTGCTTTGATTTGGATGCAGAAAATTTTCTTACCAAAAAAGCACCCAGTGAAATGATCAGGATAAAGGGCCAGATTGAAATCAGGTTTAAGATAATATTACCTAACCATTCTCCGCCCGTTTCAAAGGCGCTGCCTATTCGTGAGAGATAAGAAATTGTGCTGCCCCCTTTCCTGAATCCTTCTAATGGCTGATAAAAAGTCAGGTGAATGGTACTCATAGCAGATTGATGCGTAATATAACTTACGCGGCTTGCTGCAGATTCCATTGATTCCTGCAGGTCATCTATCTCTGCCTGTACCTGCAGCACTTCCTGCATATTCTTTGCCTCTTTAAAAAAATCAAAATACCGCTGCCGCATTTGCTTTTTTGCTTCCAGTCTGCCTTTTACGTCAACCACTTCACCGGTTACATCTTCTGCAGCGATTTTTCTTTCTATTATTTTTACCTCTGCAACGGGCAACTGGTTCATTATATTTTCAAAATGCATCACAGGCACTTTAATTGTAAGGATGGACTCTATCTTTTCGTCGCTGCTGTTTTGATTTTCTTCTGCAATATAGCCGCCATACTGTTTTACAGTTTTGTAAATATTTGCTGCATAATTGTTGAAATCTTTTACTTCCAGTTTTAATGTAGCCGTTTTGATTATTTTCTTATCCCAATCTTCGGTTGGTTGCACTGGCACCGGCGCCGTTGATCTGGAACTGTCCATCGCCTGTTGGGGATTGCCTACCGGGATTGGAGGCTGTTGCTTTTGGGGGCTTTCCTGTGGGTCGGCAATAAGTTGATCGGTAGTTGCTGCAGTATCTTTGCTGCCACTATCTTGGCTACAAGAAAAGAGCATTAATGAGATAGAAATAAGGATGAATAAATTTTTGCAGTTCATAACATGGTTTTAATGGTGAGATGACCATTGATACGATTGCACAAAAAAAGAAACCGCTTTAGTTTGTTAAATGAAAACTAAAGCGGTTATAATTGATCACTGATAATATATCACTTGCCTTCTCCCGCCATTTGCATAATCATTTTCCATTCCTCCTCCTTCACTGTTTGCACACTTAATCTCCCCAACCTCACCAAATCCATATTAGCGAGCTGTTTTTCTTTTTTTATTATTTCTAAAGGAACAGACTTTTTTAGTTTACGTACCGGTTTAAGATCAACCGCCACCCATCTGTCGTCTTCTGTTGTAGGATCCTGGTAGGCCTCTTTTATCACTTTGGCAATACCAACAATTTCTACCCCTTCGTTGCTGTGATAATACAACACCTCATCTCCTTTCTTCATCGCTCTTAAATTTATCCGGGCCGCATAATTGCGTACACCACTCCAAATTGTTTGCTTTTCGGAGGTAAACTGCTCCCAACTGTAAACAGAAGGCTCTGACTTAACTAACCAATACGCCATAACGAAAATTCACTTTTATAAAATGTTGTTTTTAAAAATGTGCTGAGCAAGGTTAACAATATCATTATCAACAATTAAAACCATTGACACCCAAATACCGTAACTCAAAACAATATTAATATTTTTTCACAAACAAAATCAAATTCGTTATGCTATTTAAAACATCCAAACACCACAACCCTGTGGAAACATTGGCGGAGAACGAGCTAAAAGCAGTATCAAGGAGAAACTTCCTTGGCTATTTCGGTGGAGCTGCTGCATTAATGGCAACCGCGGCTGCCTGTAAAAAAGATGATGCCCCATCTAATACAGGTGTCAATTTAGGAAGCGGCGACACCGGCATATTAAATTATGCTTATGCGCTTGAGCAATTAGAAGCAGCTTTTTACACACAGGTTGCGCTTACACCTTACAGTGGTATTACTGCGGCAGAATCCTCGTTACTCACAGATATACGGGATCATGAAATTGCACACCGTGAATTTTTCAAAGCTGCCCTTGCTGGAAATGCCATCCAGGCCCTGGAAGTTAATTTTTCATCGATCGATTTTAGTAGTCGTGACAGTGTGCTGGGAACTGCAAAAGCATTTGAAGACCTTGGTGTAACTGCTTACAACGGAGCAGGAAAATTAATCACCACGCCAGATTACCTGGTACTTGCTGGTAAGATAGTTTCTGTTGAAGCCAGGCATGCGGCATTGATAAGAGACCTGATCAGTAATGGTTCATTTGCTGACAGTACGGCAATTGATGCAAATGGACTGGACCTTAGCCGCACACCCCCGCAAGTACTGGCAATAGCCGCACCATTCTTAAAAACTGCATTGAACGCAAGTAATTTACCAACCTCTTAAATTTTCATTTTATGAACGTACAAAATATAATCAACCAAATTGAAAAAGTGGATCCTGAAGTATATGAAAAGCTTGACACAAGGCGGGATGTGATGAAAGGTTTTGCAAAAGCATCCGGTCGTATTGCACTAGCTGCAATACCCCTGGCGTTGGGCAGCATGTTTCAAAAAGCATATGGCCAGTCGAATACCACACTCATTGCAGATACACTCAACTTTGCATTAACACTGGAGTATATCGAAGCAAACTTTTATATCAAAGGCGTGGCAACTTCGGGACTTATTCCATCTCCGGAAGCATTGGCAGCATTAACCACCATCCGGGATCATGAGAATGCACATGTAAGCTTTTTACGTACCGCCATCACTTCTTTGGGTGCAACCCCGGTTACGTTTACTGCTGCACAGTTTGATTTTACTGCAGGCGGTGCATTTGCAGATGTGTTCTCTAATTATGATACTTTTTTGGCAGTAGCACAAACATTTGAAGACACGGGTGTAAGAGCCTATAAAGGACAAGCCGGCAATTTAATGAGCAACAATGATGTGTTGACTGCAGCACTTAATATTCATTCGGTAGAAGCCAGGCATGCTGCTCATATACGCCAGATGCGTAAGGCAAGAGGTGCTAATGTGAAACCATGGATAACAGGTAATGACTCAGGAATCGGGCCCTCTGTACAGGCAAGTTATAACGGCGAAGAAATTACTACACAGGCGGGTGTAAACATTGTCAATATTGGCGGGTTTACTATTTCATCCGCAGCAGCTTCTGAAGCATTTGACGAACCACTTACCAAAGAACAGGTAACTACCATTGTGACACCATTCTTTGCTTAATACATTTTATGCGAATGACTGTTAATACGGTCATTCGCCTTTTTTACAATCATCTCTATTTCAAAAAACAAAATCAATTTTATGTTAGCAGTTAATAATCTAGGTACGATATTTCTTGCCATGCCGGGTGGTGCCGAATGGATCTTTATCATCCTGGCCATTGTACTTTTATTTGGTGGCAAAAAAATCCCGGAACTGATGAAAGGAATAGGTAAAGGCATGAGGGAATTTAATGATGCAAAGAATAACGTGAAGAGTGAACTGGAGAAAGGCATCCAGGAGAAAGAAACTATTCCGGCAGAAATAAAATAATCCTGTACAAAATCATATTCCTTTATTTTAAAGCTCCTCCCTATGCTTACAGCAGCTCCTGAAAGAAAATTATTTTTTCAGCGTCTCCGGAAAAAGAATGAAGCACCCAAAACTGCCATGTCATTTTTCGATCACATTGAAGATCTCCGCTGGCATATTGTAAGAAGTATCATTGCCTGGCTGGTGGCGGCAATAGGCATTTTCATGAATATCGACTGGATATATGACCAGGTCATTCTTGCACCAGCCAGTGAAAGTTTTTATACCTATGGTGCACTTTGCCGCCTGGGCAACTGGCTGCATCTCGGCGATTCATTGTGTTTGCCAGCTGTACAGATCAGCTTCCAGGTAACAGAAGTAAACGGCACTTTTACATCCGCTGTTAACATAGCTATGATCGGCGGCATCATACTTGCCTTTCCTTACATCTGCTGGGAGCTATGGCGATTTGTAAAACCTGCATTGAATGTCAAAGAAAAAAAGATGAGCCGCGGTGGTATCTTTTGGGTATCTGCTTTTTTCTTTACTGGTGCAGTGTTTGGTTATTACTTGCTGGCGCCATTCACTTTTAATTTTTTAGCAAGTTTTACGCTGGGTAATTCCGGTATGATACTCTACCGGCCATCAGTAAACGATTATGTTGACAGTCTTACCAATCTGATACTCGGCTGCGGCATTGCTTTCGAATTGCCGGTGCTTTGTCTTGTGCTGGCAAAAATTGGTTTGATCACCGGCACACTCATGAAAAAATATTTCAAGTTTGCTTTTGTGATCATATTGGTAGTGGCGGCAATCATCACCCCATCGCCGGACTGGACAAGCCAGTTTTTAGTAGCCACGCCCTTATTGTTTTTGTATTGGATAAGTATTTTACTGGCGTCGAGGGAAGAAAGGAGGCATGCAGCAATGGCAAAAAGTTAATTGAAAGCCGGAACAAATGCTATTCCCACCCGCTTGCCAATACATCTGCAATATGTATCGTTTTTATTGGCAGCTTTTTATTTTGTATACAGCCATCCAGGTGCATCAGGCAACTGATGTCCGTTGATATAATGTATTGTGCCTGGGTGGCTTTTGCATTGTTTATTTTTTGATCGGCCATGGCAACAGAAATGGCATTAAACTTTACGGCAAAAGTGCCACCAAAACCACAGCAGGTTTCTGTGTCATTCATTTCCGTTAGTTGCAGACCTTTTACATTGGCCAATAGTTTCCGGGGGGCGTCTTTGATATTACATTCTCTTAAAGCGGCACAGCTGTCGTGGTAAGTGGCAGTTCCATTAAACACGGCGCCATAATTTTCTATTTTCAGCACGTTCACTAAAAAATCGGAAAACTCAAATATCTTTTTTGAAAGAAGCGCTGCCTTAACAGCTTCAGCAGTGCCTTCAAACAGTTTGTGATAATAATTTTTTACAAAACCTGCACAACTGGCGCTGGGACAAACAATGTAATCAGCATTTTCAAAGTCTTTTAAAAATTTACTGCATACTTCTCTGGCTTCATTCCAGTGACCGGCATTAAAAGCAGGTTGTCCGCAACAGGTTTGATTGGTATTGTACAATACTTCGCAGGTGGCTTTCTCCAGCACTTTCACCATACTAAATCCAACCTGCGGATATAGCTGATCGATAAAACATGGTATGAAAATATGAACCGTCAAATGAATTATTAATTAATAATTATTGATTAATAATTAAAACTTTCTAACACTGAGCACTGAATATTGAACATTGAGAATTGCGTATTTTTATATCAGGGGTCAAATCATTTTAAGTGCAGTGATAGCTGCTTCCTCACCTTTATTCCCATGCTTTCCACCAATCCGTTCATCAGCCTGCTGCTGGTTATCCACCGTGAGTATGCCAAAAATAGTTGGCACCGGCAACAACAGATTTAACTGTACAACTCCATCAGTCACACCTTTGCATACATAATCAAAATGCGGTGTATCTCCTCTTAATACACAACCCAATGCGATAAAAGCATGTGGTTTATCATCTTTGTATTTATGCTGCTCCCAATAACGTTTGATGCCAAAGGGAATTTCAAATGCACCAGGCACCGTTACAACTTTATATGGTACCTGGTGAGCGTCTAATATTTTTTTGCAACCGGTTTCCAAAGCACCTACAATAGCATCGTTCCATTCGGTACGCACAATTACAACACAGGCATCCTTTTTTACCTGGATGCCTGTTGTATTTAATAAACTGTTAGAATTAGCTGACATGGAAAGTATTTAGTTTAATACACCGAGTCTTGCAAGATACTTGTCTACATCTGCTGCTCTTGTACTTTTTGGATATTCGTCCCTGATCTTTTTGAAAAGCTCCACAGCATCAGCCGTTTTATTGCTGTTTTCTGCAAGCTGCGCTGCTTTATACAAAGCTTCAGGCGTCATAAACTCATCCTTCGTATTCACTGCTGCTGCCTTTTTAAAATAGCTCAATGCATCATCGTTTTTCTTCAATTCTGCATGTGCATCGCCCAACATCATATAGGCGGCTGTTTGTACCTGCGTTGCGGATGTTGAAAAATCTTTCAGGTATTTAATAGCGTTATTGAAATCCCCGTTGTGAAGATAGCAGGCTCCTGCAATATAACGGGCCCTGTTGCCTGTTTCGGTACCGCCATAAGTTGATATCACTTTTAAAATACCGGCACTTATTCCGGCACCTCCATTCAATACCAGATTGATTGAATCTTTGTTAAAGTTGCCCTGTTGCGCCATTTTATCAAACAAGGTTTCAGCAGGAAATATCATTTCCACCGCTTTTACTTCGTTGGGCTCTTTTACAAGTTTGTTGTAACCATACCAGCCACCCACCAACAGGATCACTGCACTGCCAACATAGATGATTGGTTTGCTGAACCTGGTCCAAAAATCTTTGGCCTTCTCCACCGCTTCATTTGTTTCTACAGCTTCTACTGTTACTTGCTTCTCTGACATTTTTTTGTTTATTGGTTGATTTGTTATTTATGATATAGAATTTTATATGGCTTATACTTTCCGTTGAATAACAAGCCAGGAATTTTAATCTGTTATAAATGGATAATCCTCCTGTACATATACATCTTTCAGCAGTTCATCATCATTTGGCCAGGGGCTTTCTTCGGCAAACTGAACACATTCATCCACCTGCTGTTTCACCCTGTCATTGATAATTTCAATATCAGCATCGGCCACTTTAAATTCTTTTTGCAACACATTCAGCACATGATCAATGGGATCTCTTTGTTTGTACTCTTCCACTTCTTCTTTGGTACGGTATTTCTGAGGATCGCTCATGCTATGACCTTTGTAGCGATATGTTTTTATTTCCAGCAAGGTTGGTCCTCCACCCTCCCTGGCTCTTGTAACTGCCCTTGCCATAGCATTGTGTACATCTTCGGGACTCATGCCATCTACACTGTCCGCAGGCATATCATAGGCATCCCCTATTTTATAAATATCCAGTACATTGCTTGTGCGGGCTACCGAAGTGCCCATGGCATACTGGTTGTTTTCGCAAATAAATATTGCAGGCAATTTCCAGGTCATTGCCATGTTGAATGTTTCATGCAGCATTCCCTGCCGGGCAGCACCATCACCAAAAAACGTTACAGAAACATTTTTGGTTCCTTTATATTTTTCAGCAAAGGCCAAACCTGCACCTGTGCCTATTTGAGCGCCCACAATTCCATGCCCGCCAAAAAAGCCCACGTCCACACCAAAGAGATGCATACTGCCCCCCTTGCCCTTGCTGCACCCGGTTGCTTTGCCATATAATTCGGCCATACTCGCTTTTGGCGTTACTCCTTTGGCTATCGCCAGTGCATGACAACGGTAAGCTGTAATAAACTTATCTTCTGCCTGCGTTGCAGTCATACATCCTGCTGCTACGGCTTCCTGCCCGATATACAAGTGACAAAAGCCCCTTATTTTCTGCATTCCATACAATTGACCGGTCTTTTCTTCAAAGCGGCGGAGCAACAACATGAGTTCGTACCAGTAGAGATAGGTTTCTTTAGAGAACTTTGTAGCCAAGGTTTAGAATTTTAGGCGGCAAAGATAAGGGAGAATAAGTATAATTTGAGTACGAAAAAAGGCTGTGGAAAAGAGGCCATTTAGAGGCATTACCGGCTAGCCTGACAAAACCAAAATAGAAGGCTGATATATTTCCGGCAGGCTGGAAAAGATTAATTTTTGAGATGCACATTTAACCCAAATGTTTACATTTACATACATGCAAAAAATTGATATTTTGCCCGCTGCTTACCCAACCATCTTTGTGCATCTAAAAACAATAAAGGTATGAAAGCAATATTCCGCTATTACATTGCATCGCTTATTTGCTTACTAACTGCATCCTGCAATAATAACCGTACAAATCAAAAACAATTGACCATGACCGCTGTTGACAGCATCTCAATAGAATTGAAAAAACTAGACTCCCTTTTGCAGGACAGCGCCTTTGCCGCTACAATAGCCAGCGGGCTCGAAGCGTCTTATTATAAAGGCCTGGGTGAACCAGCACCTGCATTTCTCAAGCCTGGTGAGGATTCTTTGCTTACCGATAAAAGTGTGAAAGACGAAAAGATCGCCACCAATATTGCCGGGTTCTATGCACTGGAATGCGGTATCAATTACCTGAGCAGCAGGGATAGCGCTACGCCGGCGCAATGGATAGAAAAAATTCTGTCGAAAACAGCATTGGATAAAGATGCAGCCGAAATATTAAACCGTTTTGCTAATGCTACCTGGAAAGCCGGGCAGCCATTCAGAAGCCTGGACAGGATAAAAAAAGCAAATTTTATAGGCTGGAGCGGATTAAGCGATGCGGAAGTGCAAAAAGATGTAAGGCAAATTGAAGGGGCTGCTTTGATAGTGCAACCTTTTATTAAAGGCAGTAAAACAGAACAGCTGTTGCAGTTGAAGGAATTGTTGCAGAGCAAAGAATTTGCACTACAGGCGGCCTCGTTCATGGATTCCTCTTATTATGCCGGTGAAAAAAAACCGGTTGCTGAATTTCTTTCTAAGGAGGAAAAAACTGCCACCAAAAAGAAAAGCTTTAAAGAAGAGAAGATTGCCACCAACATCGCAGGTTTCTACGCTTTGGAATGTGGTATCAATTATTTTGTATCGGCTAAAAAACAGGCTCCCACCATGATACTTCAATCCATTGTAAATGGAAGTATCAGCAAAGAAGATAAATTATTATGCTGCCGTTTTGCCAATGCTACCTGGAAAGCGGGCCAGCCATTCCGGAATCTTGACAGGATAACAAGAGAAACATTTACGCCATTTAATTTTTTAAGTGAAGCAGATATTGAGAAAGACTGGGTACAGGTAAAAGCTGCTGCGGAAATATTACTGGCAGAATTAAAGCGGCGTTAAATTGCCATTCACATTTATCTTGCATTCATGCCGCTGCTTACCCATATCGCTGTCACACAATTTAAAAACTACGGACTTACATCTTTCAATTTTACAGAAAGGATCGTTGGTATATGCGGACTTAACGGCAGGGGTAAAACGAACCTGCTGGATGCCATCTACTATTTATGTTTTACAAAAAGTTATTTTACAAGGAATGACCTGCAGATTGCACAGTTTGGTAAAGAAGGCTTCAGGCTGGAAGGCAGGATAGACGAACATAAAATCGTATGCATACACAGGGGTACAGGCAAAAAAGAATTTTACGTGGATGAGGTGGCATATACAAAAATGTCGAATCATATTGGAAAGTTTCCTGCGGTAATGGTGGCTCCGGATGATGTGGAACTGATAACCGGTAACAGCGAAGAAAGACGCCGCTACATGGATACGGTACTGAGCCAGGCCGACCCCGTTTATCTTCAGCAACTCATTGTTTATAATAAGATACTGCAGCAGCGAAACAGTTTATTAAAACGTTTTGCCGATACCGGTTTTACGGACTGGCAGTTACTGGAAACAATTGATGAGCAACTGGCCGGGCCGTGCAATTATATACATCAAAAGAGAACGGAACTTGCAGCGACCCTTATTCCGCTGGTATTGTCCTTTTATATCCAGATAGCAGGAAAAGATGAAACGCTGGAACTGGAATACCAAAGCCAGCTGAATGAAGGAGATTTTTTCAGCTTACTGAATCAATGCCGTCAAAAAGACTTTCTGCTGCAACGAAGCAATGGAGGCATTCATAAAGATGATATCGATATCCGGCTGTATAACCAGCCATTTAAAAGTACCGCTTCGCAAGGACAACGTAAAAGCCTTTTATTCGCATTGAAGCTGGCCGAATTTGAGATACTAAAATCTTACAAAAATGAAGCGCCGCTCCTTTTATTAGATGATGTATTTGAGAAATTAGACGACTCCCGTATGCAGCACTTACTGCAATGGGTGTGCAAACAGAACAATGGGCAGGTATTTATCACCGACACGCACTACGACAGGCTGCAGCAATCCCTCCTTGCTATGAATGAGCGCTTTCAGCTAATCTCCCTCTAGCAGTACTACATTCCTGTAGTTGATATTCTACAAAAGACTGGGTTAAAAAACCCAGTAAAATACCGTGAAAACACCGTTGTTTTTATCGGTTTAATTGTAAACTTTTGCTTTATAAAACAACTGGAAGAGATTAGAAGATAGTACGACCCTTGATTCCACAAAAAAGATATTAAAGCGGAAGTTTTTATATCATCTCCAGCAATGAATGAACGACGGCAACACCAAGGGCAGGTGGAATAGGGGTTTAAAAGCGGGATAACTTAAATTCTCCGGTCTGTTGTTTCTACAACGGTCACCCACCTGCCCTTATTTTTACTCCACCTGTAACCCCCAATCTTTTCCTTTTTCAATAGCAGGTACACCTTCGGTTAACCATTTGGGTGCTTTTTCGCCTTTTAGCAACCAGTCAAAAAATTGCTGCTCTCTTATTTGAATGTCTTTTCGGTTTTTTCTTTCCATCAGGTTATGGGCATCGTTGTTATAATTCAGCATCCAAACCGGCTTCCCCAATCTTCTTAAGCCTGTAAACAACTCAATACCCTGGTACCATGGCACGGCACCATCTGCATCGTTGTGCATGATCACTAATGGTGTTTGCACTTTGGGTAAATGAAACAAGGGTGAGTTTTCAATATAGAGTTGCGGCTTTTCCCATAAGGAAGCGCCAATGCGGCTTTGTTGTTTTTCATATTGAAATTGACGATTGAGACCACTCTCCCAGCGGATACCGCCATAAGCGCTTGTCATGTTGGCAACCGGTGCCCCAGCCCACGCTGCTTTAAACATAGGTGTTTTGGTTACAAGATAAGCTACCTGGTAGCCACCCCAGCTTTGTCCCTGGATGCCCATTTTGGTGCTGTCTATAAAACCTGCTTTTACCAATGCCCTGGCTCCACTGGCAACGTAATCATAAGCGCTCTTGCCTGGATAACCCACTTTGTATTCAATATCGGGTGCAAATACAATATAGCCCCGGCTTACAAAAAACGGTATATTTAACCGGCTTGGTGTGGGTGCTGGTGCCTGGTAGTTGTTGATGTTATCTGACAGCTTCTCGTAGAAATAACAGATCAAAGGATACTTTTTCTTTGGATCAAAATCTTCAGGTTTGTAAAGGATGCCCGTAGCCTGCTTACCGTTATAGGCTTTCCATTTATACAGTTCCGCTGTAAGCCAGTTATATTCTTTCTGCTGGGGATTGATGTCGGATAGTTGTTCACTTACCAGGTAGATGTAATTGACAAGTGTGCCGTCAGCATCAAAAGAAGCCCTCTTATTTTCATTGGCCAAAGAAGTAAAAAACAGGTTAGGTGACTCCTGGCTGTTCTCTTTAGAAAATACAAGAGAAGCATTGTTCCTTGAAATAAGCTGCCTCCCGGTAGCACTCTTTCCATCATAAATAATAAATGCCGGTTGCTGCATGCTGTCAATTGATGCCAGGCAGAAACTTGTTTCTTTAGTGTCCCGCTTGAATAAACTGAATACATATTTTTTCGACGGAGAAAAGTAACGGTGCTCCTTATCTGTATTTACAAATTTGGCTGTGAATTTGAAAGCCCTGCCCGCAGATGGCTTACCCAACCTGTCAACGATTAATTTTGATACAACTACGGGTGCAAATCCCGTATCCGGTGAAATTTTCCACACATCATAAAGGTCATACACAAAGAAATTACTGTCAGCTGCAGACCAGCCCATCACGCCATAGGCTCCTGCAAAGTCAGGTACATCATTGTCCTCTTCATACAGTGGCACTTTTATTTTACCGGATACATTTCTGATAACACCTGTTGCCACTTCATAGGTAAAGTAATTTTTTAATTCGGGATTGTACCAATACACAAATTTACCTGAGGGAGAAGGCTCTGCATTAGCATACAGGTTTTTGAATACGGTTTTTCTTTCTCCTGTTGCTGAATGGATGATATATGCCGACTGCCGGGTCCTGCCATCCCACTGCATTTGCATACGGTTGCCTTTGTCGCTTTCACCCAATACCCAGCCTGCATTGCCTTCATCTACCAGGGTGATGCGTTCGGCATCTTCTGTACCAAGCTGCATCATCTTCTTCTCATTTATATGATACACAGCTGTATAACTTCTTTTTAATTCAGCATCCATATTTTTTAACTGCTGTGTTTGCAGGTAGTCATCTTTATAATGCCAGATATCCACCTTGGCAACTTCAAAATCCACCAGCATGGTATCTTTTGGTGAACGGATGGGTGCGGTGCCGAAATAAAGTTTGCTGCCATCTTTGCTAAAACTATTGCTGGCATTTTCGCTTACAGTATAGCCTAACTGTATACCAACGGAGTTTTTGTCAGCAATGATCGTTGCGGAGTCTTGACCAGCTGTATAATACCACAACTTGTAATATTTAGTCAGGGCTTTTTCACTGCTGTCTCTTTCAGATACAAAAACCAGCTGGCTTCCATCTTCATCAAATGCATAGTTCTTTGCATCATTAAATCTTTTCATCACCGTATCTGTTTTTGCGTTTACTACATCATACAGCAGCACCATAGCAGTACTGTTACTGTCTTTGCTGTTTTTTGTAGTTTCAAGCAAAAGTTTAGTTCCCTTTTTATCAAATGAGTATTCATTCACAAATTTGAAAACGATTTCGTTTCCGTCATCCAGGTTTCTCAACACCAGTTCTGTTCCGTCGCTATCTTTTCCGCCACTGCCTTCATCGCCCTCTGCATCAGCCATGTCTTTTCCTTCCTTGACGATTTGTTTTGCAGCTTTATTTACTATTTCTGATAGTTCTTCTTTGGTGATATTGCCGTTGATAGAATCAACAGCCATCCTGATCAATGAATCAGCGAGCTTCACTAAGTCCTTATTCCTAAGCTTCGCAGAGTCAATCACAGCTTTCTTTTTAGTGGTATCAGGCAGCGGTTTTTCCCTGTGATAGGCTACATAGCCAAAACCTTTTTCTGCTATTTTAAAAGTCTTAACCCTGGTTATCTTAATTACACTGTCTTTACCCAGTTCCACAATCGCAAATGAATCCTTTGGAATGTCCTCCCCTTTTTTCTTTTTGATCTTCGCCTGGCGGCTATCCTGGAAAAGAGGTTTTATCTTAAATAGTAAGAACTTACTGTCTTCTGTTATACTGGCGCTATATCCTCTCGGGATGATCTTTCTATATTTTGTTGCTGGATTTTGTATCACCAGTTCGCCGTCACCTTCCTGCGGATTCACGGTATACACTACATAAGCCCCGTCGTTGCTGATCATTCTTTCACCAACTGCTTTCCAATTGTCATACACTGTATGGTCAAGAGGTTTTTTCTGGGCAGCCGAATACACTGAAATACCTGTGAACAGCAGTAAGAGAAATTGCTTCATTTATATATAATTTGCTTATTAAATCCCGTTTTTCCAGGTTGTAATATTACAGCATCATTTTTAAATTCAACTGCAGCCGCTTAAAAGACAGGTCTGAATTACTCATTCATTGTTTTCGCAATCTTTTCAATATTAAGGCTGTGTGCCATTGCATCAAATATTTTTTTGTAGGTGCCGCCTTTGTCATACACCGTTTCATGATCACCCTGTTCCACTACCCTTCCCTTTTCCATTACAATAATTTTATCGGCATCAATTATTTGAGAAATACTGTGAGAGATGATGATCACCGTACGGCCTTTTTTTATGGCATCCAGGCTGTTTTTTATTTGCTCCGTGGCAATGGCATCCAAACTGGCAGTGGGTTCATCCAGGAAAATAATGGAAGGATCTTTCAAAAATAAACGGGCAATGGCAATACGCTGCTGTTGTCCGCCTGATAATAACCTGGCCTCAGATTGATATTGATTGGGTAACTGCATTACCTGTTCGTGTATGTATGCTTTCTTTGCTGCTTCCTCAATCTCCTGCGTTGTGGCACCTGGTTTTCCATAACCAATATTCTCCGCAATATTCCCTTTAAAAATATGGTTCTTCTGAAGCACCAGTCCCACCTGGCTTCTCAAAGCCCTGGTATCATACTGATGCAGCGGAATGCCATCAAGCAGTATTTCCCCGGAGGACGGAGAATAAAATTTATCCAGCAGGTTGATGAGGGTACTTTTACCTGCACCCGATAAACCAACCAGCGCCGTTATCTTTCCGGGTTCTATTTCAGTAGTTACCTGCTCCAGTGCTTTGGTGCCATTGGGGTAATGAAAGTCCACATTTTTTACCTCAAACCTGCCAGTAATTTTTTCTGGTATATAGTTTCCCGTTAGTTCTGTTTCCCTATCAGCATCCATGATATCAAAAAAACCTTCAGAATACACCATGGCATCATTCATATCATCGTAAATGCGGTGCAGCTGCCGGATGGGCGATGTAACATTGGTAAACAGCAGGATATGAAACATAATAGCACCAATCGTCATGTCGCCTTTTAATACCAGGTAGGAAGTAAGAATAATGATGATCACCACACCGATCTGCTCAATAAAACTCTTGGCCCCGTCGAAAATAAAACTCAGCCTTCTTGTCTGCATCTGGTTTTCAGTCATTTCTTTTTGAAGCACATATTGCTTTTCCGCTTCTTCCTTTTCTCTTACAAATGATTTAATAACCGTGATGGCATCAATGATACTGATGATGCCGCTGCTTTTGTTTTCCCGGTAGGTTTTCATCCGCCTGCGAAAACCACCCAGCCTTTTGGCCTGCAACTGGCTGATGTAAAAATATACCGGCACAATGCAAATGCCCACCAAACCAACATATACGTTGGCGTTAAACATCAGCACCAAGGCCACCACAGCGTTGGCAAACAACGGGAGAATGTCAATAAAAAAATTCTGAACAAGCTTGGTAAGGCTTTCAATACCACGGTCGATACGGGTTTGCAATTTACCACTGTCATTTTCCGATGATGTATAAAACGCCATCCGGTAACTGAGTATTTTTTCTACGATATCCTGTGCAAGGTCTCTCGACACATAAATACGGAGCTTTTCTCCGTAAAATTTTTGACCAAACTGCACCACTGCATTTACCAGCTCTTTTGCCAACAATACAATGGTGATCCTGATCAACAGGTCAAATCCTTCCTGCAATGGCTTTCCTTCTAATGCAAGGCCATTGATATGATCTACAGTGTAACGGAGAATGAGCGCATTTACCTGCGCTGCAAAAGAGCCAATGGCAGTTAGGATAAGCGTAGCGATAACCAAACGCCGGTAAGGTCTTACATAGGGCTTCAGGTTATTATATAACAGTGTTAATGTCATCCAATGTGCAATCTAATAAATTGAGGGAGTGTTTCCAACGATCTTATCAAATGAACATTCTAATCCCAGGTGCCCTTCGAATTCTTTGGGAGCCAGGAACTGGCCAACTGTGATGCGGAAACTAAATTAAATGTAAGGCCGGATGACAGCGTTTGAACTGCAAAATTTGTAAATACCTGGTTGGCTGCTTTTTCATTCCCGTCCCTTAAAGATCTTCAATATTTTCTTTGCAATACTAATGTTGCTATTTTGATTTGGTAAATAATATTCCTTTGAAATTTGTTCAGGACTCATTATACATTTTTCGAAGGCTCCTGATCCTTCATAATATTTTGTCAAACTGTCAATTGCATTAATATCGTTTTTGAAACATTCGAACAACAGCGATTCTTTATTTTTTAAGGCTGCTAAGAAAAAATGGCATGGGTAAGATTCTCTTTGCCTGTGTAAAATCCTTTCAGCTTCTGTCAACAGGATTGTTTTTTCTGCTTCTTTGGTTAATGGTAAACTTTCGTTCATCATATTTAGAAAATCTATTTTTTCCAAAGTGTAACTGGTCTTAAATTTTATAAACTCTTTTTCGTCTGAAAAGCCAAACTTAACAATTGAGCCAGGTTTATTACTCTCACAGTCGGCAATGAAAAAATGAATGGTGGAGATATAGTCATATCCCATGTCAATTGCAGTGTCCCTGGATTTAGCTACCAGGTCTTTTAGTTCAGATGAAAACAAATTGTCCACTATGGTAAATTCAAAGTTTAAGTCTTCCAGAAAAGCTGCCTGCATGTTACACTAAAACATATTACATGCCGGCCTCCTCACCTGCATTTTCTTCAGCAGCGTCAATAAACCCCCAGCTGGCCCTCAGCGTTTCCAATCGCTCCCCTTTTAATTGTGGCTCTTTATAATGACCTGCATTATTTTTTTGCCGGAAAGCTTCATACAGGCTCACTGCACAGGCAACGGAGATATTAAGTGACCGGATAATGCCCACCTGTGGAATAATGAAATTTCCGTCGGCCATGGCAATGATCTCTTCACTCACACCAAATTTTTCATTGCCAAAAACCAGGGCAACCGGTTCGGTTAAATCCAGTTGGTGCAGGCTTACCGCATCGGTACTTAAGTGAGTGGTGTAAATTTTTTTGAAATGCTTTCTCAGCTCTGCAAAACATTCAGTGGCATCTGTAAATTCATGAATGCTGAGCCACTTAGCCGCACTGGAAGAGCTTCTTGCGCCATATTTGCGATGAGGCGCTATTTTATGATTTAAGATATAGATATCCTGTATACCTACGGCATCACAGGTACGCATCACGGCTGAAATATTATGGGGATCAAAAACATTTTCCAGTACCACGGTTAGTCCGGGCTGGCGCTTGCTGAGTACAGATTCAAGTCTGTCGGTTCTTTCGGGAGTCATTTTGTATGAACGGGCTGATGTTAAAACTTATAAGGTCTGCCGCCCGGCATAAGCAGCGCTGCAGACCTTATAGGTTTGTTATATAGAAATATTTTATGAAACTATCTTGAAGCTCTTCTCCTGTCCCTGCTTTTAAAAATAGGCACCCGGCTTTCGTTGCCCCGGAGTAATTTGATGATATTCTTTTGGTGCGTAAAAAGGATCATCAATGAAACCAGTACAGCGAATATCCGGTATACCGCCACATCATCATTCCAAATCCACAGAACACAGATTGGTAAAGCTATTCCAGCTAAAATGGAACTGAGTGATACATAACGGGTGAGAAATAATACCAATAAAAATACGCCCACACAGCTTGCAGCTATAACAGGTTGAACAGCGAGTACCATCCCGAATAAAGTTGCCACCCCTTTGCCACCTTTAAAGTCTGCAAAAATCGGGAAGATATGTCCGAGTACAGCAGCAAGACCCAGCGCAACCATTAAGTTGGTCCTGTCCCATTCACTATGCACATACAAGGGTAAAAAGTTATACAAAGCCACGGCAGCCACTCCTTTCAAAATGTCCATGCACATTACAATAGTGCCGTACTTGCTGCCCATAACACGGAAAGTATTGGTAGCGCCCATGTTGCCACTGCCATATTCCCTGATGTCGATCCCGAAAAATTTTCTGCTGATGATCAGTGCGGTAGGTATTGACCCAATAAGGTACGCAACGAATATTAGAATTAGTTCCTTCATTGTTTCTTCAGTGAGTTGAGGGTGCAAATATAATCAATTATCTAATTGGTTAACAATTAATTAATGTAGAAAAGCCACCCCCTTTCGTGCAACAAATCAGATTTTATTTGTATATACAGCGATCCAGTCTTTTTTGATGGTAGTTGCCAAATGCTGAAAACCAGCTCTTTGAAGTGCGGCCAGCAAGGTTTTTTCGTCGGAGGTGAGGATACCGCTAAAAATGGCGATGCTGTCTTTTTTTGCAATGGATGCAATGGAAGATAGATTGGCAGTGATCACATTCAGGTTGATATTGGCAAGTATGATATCATACTGCTTTCCACCCGGAATGCTGTCCATCAGTTGTATGTCGATCCTGTTGCAATTGTTTTGCTCAATATTTTCTTGCGTATTGGTGATACTCCATTCATCGTTGTCAATTGCCATGATGGAGGCGGCACCGAGTTTTTCGGCGAGTATCGCAAGAATGCCGGTACCAGTACCAAAATCAAACACCGTTTTATTGGTGAAATCAACCGCCTTCATCTGCTTCATCACCAAATAGGTAGTGGCATGGTGCCCGGTGCCAAAACTCATTTTGGGCGTGATGATGATCTCATGCTGCACCCCTTTTACGGGTTTATGAAAATGTGCCCTGATGGCAACAAACTGGTCTACTACTACAGGCTCAAACTCCGACTCCCATTTTTTGTTCCAGTTAATATTTTCAATATCAGATTTTGAATAGGAGAGAATCGAAAACTTTGACAACACATTTTCAAAAGCTGACTGGTCAAAATTTATTTCGGGAATAAAGGCCGTTAATCCTTCTTCCTCTTCCACAAATCCATCAAAGCCCTGTTCAGACAAAAGGGCAATGAGCTTATCTGTTTCATCCTGGTTAGGAAGTTCAAAATCAAATTGATAAAATACCTGGTGCATGTATGTATTGATAGTTTATTAAACCTGGTGATATAAGGGGGGCAATTTTAAAATGATGCTGCAAATTAAAAAAAGCCATCTTATCAGATCAATTGTTGTACCGTTTATTGATCAAAATAATTTTACGTTGCAATGATAGAAAAACGGGAGCAACAGCCCCCGTTGTATCAATTGGTTTTAGCAATCCTTATTTACTGGCCAGCATAGTAGTATACTGGTGTGTCACTTTTTTAATGATGTACCCGCTGATCCATCCCACATAACCATATCTTGGATAGATAAATTTCTTTTTTGTATTGGAGGTATTTACTTTTTTTACGATCTCATCCAGGATAATTGCACCGGACAACAAAGCCTTTTGGTCGTAAGTTTTTACTACACGGCTGATATTTTTACGGGCTATCTCGGCCGTTTGGTTATCACTGATGGTTGCCAGTGCTGCAGGATTTGCCAGGCCAGCAAAGTCACTGCCTATTTTCCTGCGGAACGCTGCAATGGATTCTGCTGATATTTCCACGTAGTTCTTTTGCGCTTCCTGTGGATACATATAAGAAGTAAGTGCCCACACAATACCGCCTGATAAATAGATGGCATCCTTTGTTACCAATTCATTTTTACCGAGCATTTCTTTTGCCAGCACCTCAGCTATGCTGTCCTTCCACAGCTTTTCAGCTGTAGCGGCAAACGCTGTAAAATCACCGTTTACCCTTCCGTCAATCAGCCGTTGAAATGATTTGGTACCCAACGAAAAAGTAAAAGGAACCAGGGTCCGGTCCGGGGTGAAATAACCTCCTTTGGTATTTCCACTTCCTACATCCAGCTGGTTAGCTAAAAACCGGTCTTTCTGAGGTACAATTCCAAGGATGCTTAATTCCGCTTCCTGCGCAGGTGTAATGGAAGTGATAGAAACGGACTGGTCCATTTCCTTTGGTCTCACCACGTAAGCAAAATAATCCACCTTATTATACTTATCTAATTCCTGCCTCAAACCACTGCTGATAACAATATGTACATTTTTTGCGGGAATCTGGTGCCTGTCTTTAATAACATTCCAAAGCAATGTCAGGGCGTCCTGCGTTTCTTTTTCGCTTTGATACGAAAGTTCAGCCGCATCGGTATTGATGGCGGTATCGCCTACCAATGTATAATCATACTGCCTGTCTTTGCTGAGTTTTACTTCCATGATACTCATTTTTACACCCTTGGCACCGATCTCAATACCTGCATACAGATCGCCAATGCCCTTCGTGCTTTTGAGTAAACTTTCCACCACACTGGCCACTACAGTCAACTTTAAGGACTTGTACAGCTTCAGCGACTTCTCATAATTTTCTATGGCTTTTGCAGGCTGCTCCAGTTTGCTGTATAAGGTACCTAATCCCTGGTAAGCATATGCCTGGCTATAAACGTCATTGTTGGCAACAGCCCTGGAGAGTCCCTTAGTGAAATACTCTTCTGCAGCATCCAGTTGCTGTACTTCCATCAATGTATTGGCTGTCTGCAGCATCCTGAAAGCAGCCTGGCTTTTCACCCGCTGTGCTTCCGCAATTCCAACAAAAAATAACAGCACAATACAAATCCTGATCTTGTTAAACATAGCAATGCTTTTTAATTTCTTTTAGAAGTGTTTATTGAAGTGGTGGATCGCTTTCTTTTGTGGGGAGGCGCAAAACAGGATACATTCGTCAACAAACACGATTCAATAATCGTTCGGCGTAAAATTAACAGATACTGTGAGGCAGCGAATAGACTAACCTATAATTTTAGTCACAAAAAACGAACAGTTTTGATGCAGGAGGAGGTAAGAGAAAAAAAAGTTGTATAGTATGTTTAATTAAGCATGCCGGTTATAAATACAATGCCTTATCTCACAATAACGAGATTGCCTTTATAAAACCTGTTTTTGGCATCATTCAGTTTTAGAAAATAAACATAGCTGCCCGGATCCAGCGGACTGCCACTGTAGTAACCATCCCAGGGAATAAATACATTGCGGCATTGGTATACCACCTTCCCTACCCTGTTGTACACTACCAATTCAAAATTGGAAAATGCTTTCAAAGCCGGAATATTCCAGGTATCGTTGTTGCCGTTGCCGTCAGGTGAAAAAGCAGTGGGTATATAAATATCGTTGAACACTTTTACCTGCACGGTATCCCTGTCGGTATTACAACCAGCCAATGATGTGGCGGTAAGAACATAATCAATATCCTGCGGCGGCGTGGCAACAGGCTCTTTTGCTACAGGGTTGCTAAGATAACTGCCAGGCGACCAAGAGTAAATGCCGGCTGCTGTATTATTTACCAATTGTACGGCATCACCTTTTATGATCGTTTTATCCGTTCCGGCATCAGCCTGTATACTATCAATGACCGTAATACTAATAGTATCTTTTGCCGGGCAGGTATTTGCACCAATAACTGTTACTATGTAATTGGTGGTGATAGCCGGTGTAGCTAAAGGATCAAAAACAACAGCGGAAGATAAACCTGCGGCCGGCTCCCATTGATAAGCTATTCCGCCGGAAGCGCTTAAGCGGATACTGCTGCCATTGCAAATAGTGGCGCTGTCAAGGGAAACAGTTACTGTTGGTTTGGGAAGTATAACCAGTATGGCCGAATCTATATTAAAGCAACCTGCAGTACCCTCTACTTTTACATAGATTTTTCCTGCCAGGTTGATGTCTGCCTCAGGTATACTAAAATTTGCCTGTGTAACGCCCAGCCCGCCACCTTCCCTGTACCAGGTATAAGTTGTACCGCCGGTAGCCGCAAACGTTAGTGGGCCACCTTCGCAGGCAGGAGAAGTGATATTCATAGTAGTAGTGGGCTTTTTCCCTTTGCTGATGGTGATAACCGGTGAAACCACCCTGCATTTTACAGAATTAAAATTGGCCTGCTCACCGGTTGCCAGCCGAAAGCGGAAACTACCTTCTGCTGTTGCTGAAAGGCTGGCAGTATAAGTCACTGCATTGGCGCCTGCTATATCGGTCCAGGTAATACCATCTGCACTTTGTTGCCATTGGTAAGCAGGGTTACCAAAGCCTGAGGATAAACTGGTACGTAAGGTGAAAGACCGGGCTATTTCTTCACAATAAAAAATACTGTCGCTGGTAAAGCCATCAATAGACGCGGCAATGGCCGGGCCGCAAGGGCGGAAGGTAATATCATCTAAGGCCAGGTCGTTGCCGCAGCCTCCCCTTGAATTATTGAAAATGCGCAGCACTACATCCGATACACCGGCAGGCGTAGTAAAGAAAAAACCATATTGCTTCCACTGGGCTGCCTGGTCAGAAGCAATTAAACCGGTGTTATAAGTTTGTAAAACGGTGCCATCTGTTCTTGAGATGGTGAAGGTTAAATTGGGTTGTATGCCACTCCCGTCGCAGGCTTGTGGCCGCAGCACATTCACGATCCAGGCGGCAAACTCAAAGTTGGTATTACTGCACAAACCCCTAACCGTATCTGCATAAAAAGGGCTTGGATCAAGAGAGGCATTCACCAGCATAAAATAGCCATTCTGATTTCCGGTGTGATCATTAAAAAGTGAATGCCAGGAGGAGGAGAAACAATTGGAGGTACTGTTGCGTACAGTGTAGGATCCATCATTGGGACAATCACCGCCAAAATAAGTATAGCTGGTAGTAGCGGCAGATAAGGGTGAGCCCGGGTTGGTGCCTGAAGCAAAAGTAATATTTACAATAGGATCTCCCAGGCTGCCCTGGCAAAGCTGGGCAATGGAATGATTACAAATAAATGCAAGCAATAATAAAAAGATGATCCTGTTGTTGATTCTCACAGTGAGGACTATTAATAGCGATAAAATTAACCCTTTATCAAATAAAAATGTCCTGTTGTTTACAGGACATTATATTAATGAAATTTTGGCTTGAACTAATTACTCAAACTCCTGAAATCCACCGGTACCAGTTTACTTACACCCGCCTCCTGCATGGTTACACCATAGATCACATCCACGGCGCTCATGGTTTGTTTATTGTGCGTTACAATGATGAACTGGCTGTTTTCACTGAACTGTTTGATCATCTTGGTAAACTTACCCACGTTGGCATCATCCAGCGGGGCGTCCACTTCATCCAGGATACAAAAAGGCGCTGGCTTAATTAAGTAGATCGCAAACAGGAGGGCCGTTGCCGTTAGTGTCTTCTCTCCACCGCTCAACTGGCCAATGGAAGATGGACGTTTACCTTTTGGTTTGGCTACAATATCAATACCGGTATCTGCCAGGTTCTCCGGATCCACCAGTACCATATCTGCTGTATCATCTTCTGTAAACAATGCCTTAAATACCTTCTGGAAATTTTCCCTGACCTTGTTGAATGTATCGAGGAACTGCTGGTTGGCGGTAGCTTCCACTTCCTGGATGGTTTGCATCAGGCTGTCCTTGGCTGTTACCAGGTCATTCTTTTGTTCCAGGATAAATTCATACCGCTTTTTCATTTCGGTATAGGCTTCAATGGCCGTGGGGTTTACTTCACCAATATTCTCCAGGCGTTTGCGCAGGCGGTCATTGCGTTCCTGCAGTTCTTCCAACGGTGTTTCGCCTGTACGGGGTTCATCAATGATGGCATCCAGGTCAATCTTAAATTCCACCTGTAGTCTTTCTTTCATGCCCGCCAGTTGCAGTTTCAGATCGGTGAGTTTATCCTTTATCTCATTCAATAAAGTATCAATCCCTTCTTTTGATTTTTGCTTGTGGCGCAGTTCACTTTCTTTTTCCGCCAGTTCGTTCCTCAGGTTATAGTATGCCTGGTCTGCTTCGTTCAGTTTCTTTTCTTCTGCATCCTTATTTTGCAGCAAACTTACCACGAGGGCTTCCAGTTCTGCTAAAGTGGTAGCCGTTTCCGTTATGCTGGCGGCTGCTTCGCTTAGCTGGGTATTGCTGCTTTCAATCTGTACCGTCAATTCATTCAGCTGGTTGCTCTTGAATTCATATTCCTGCTTTAATGCAGCGATCTTGCTTTGCTGTTTGGTAAACTGCAGGTTACTGTCGTTATAGCCGGCAGTGGCGAAATTGTATTCCTGTTCTGCGGCTGCATAATCCTGCTCACTTGCCTGCATCCGGTTGAGCAATTCTTCCAGCTGTGTGTTAAATTTCTCCAGTTCATCCCTTGTACTGGCAATGGCATCATGGTTATTTTCCAATTGCTCCTGCAGGTCTTCTACCCTTTTGGTACTGGTTTCTTCCAGGTGGTGCAGGTTCTCGATCTTGTTTTGCAAACTGAAAACAAGGTTGGTGAGATGATTGATATCCTGCTGTGTCTGCTTAATGGCATTTTCTTTCAACTGCTCATTAAAGGCGATCACTTCATTGTGCTTTAGCTGGATGGTGGCTTTTAATTCATTCACCACTATCTCCTGTGCAGCAATTTCCTCTGCCAATTTTTCTAAGTTCTTGGCACGTCCGATCTTCTTTCCTTCAAACAAACCCACACTACCACCGGTAAGCGAATATTTTCCTTTTACATACTTGCCTGTTTTTTCCAGCACCACGGCACCATTACTGTTTTCCATGGCCGCTTCATCTTCAGCAATAAACACATTTCCCAGCAAGTGTGCTGCCAGGTTGCTGTATTTGCCATCCACTTCCACTACATCCAATGCGGGCAAAGTCCCTTCGGGCTGGTGACCTGCTTCGGTACCGGTAAATTTATCCAATAAGAAAAAGTTGGCCTTTCCTTTTTTGTTATCATCCAGTAAATGAACAGCTTGTAAGCCTTCACTCAAATTATTTACCACATAATAATTCAAATAGGGCTCTAATACATTTTCCACTGCCGCCCTATATTCCGGTTGTACATAAATCACATCGCTCAGCAAAGGCGCTTCATGGTTCCAGTTAGTATTTTTATGCAGGAACTTCACACTTTCCGGGTAGCCTTCCATGGATTCAATAAGACTTTTCAGCAATGCATGTTCATTTTTTTTGCTGTCTAATATCCTGCTTTGTTCTGCTAACTGGTTACGCAATCCTTCCAATACACTTTGCGTCTGGAATATTTGTTCTTTTGTAAACTCATGATGATCCTGCAACTGCTGCAGGTCAACTTTCTTTTGCTCCAGTTCATCAGCTTTCACTTTACGCTCTGCTTCCAGTTGCTGCAGCTGCGCCTGGCGCTGATTTTTTTCTTCCTGTATCTGGGCGATGCTTCTTTGTAAATTCTGGATGGAAGTATCGGCAACGGCTACCTTTTTTTCTGCGTCAAACTGGCTGCGTTGTATGGCCTGGTTTTCCCTTCTTAGTTCATCTATGCCGCTGCGCTTTTCATCAAACACCCGGCGTTTATCTTCCACAGCCTCTTTTAACGATCCCAATTTGTCTTCCAGCTCAGTGAGTTTAACCTCATCATCTTTTATCTGAAGGCTGGTAAACTGTATGCTTTCATCAAGGCCTTTTAACTGACCTTCTGATTTTTGTATAAATGCATGCAGGTTGCTTTCTCTTTCTTTTAAATACTGCAGGCGCTGTGCCGCCAGGCTTTTTTCACTTTCCTTGTTCCGCACATTGGCGAGCATATCATTAAAAGCATGCTGCATTTCCTGCAATGCTTTTTCTTTTTCGATAAAACCCAGCTTTTCTTTCTCAACAGCTGCTTCTTCTTTTGCGATGGCTGTTTCCAGTTCAATACGCTTGTCTACTTCTGCCTGTTGCTGCTGGTTAAGGTCACGGTAGGTAATATTAAAACCTTCCAGCGCCGCCTTGGCCAGTTCAATGCTGATCTCTTTGTATTCCTTTTTTATTTCAAAATACTTCTCTGCTTTTTTTGCCTGGCTTTCTAAACTTTTTAACTGGTTGTTTATTTCAAACAACAGGTCTTCAATACGGGCCAGATCCTGCTCTGTAGCATCCAGTTTTAATTTGGCTTCCTTTTTACGTGTTTTATAAATGGTGATGCCAGCCGCCTGCTCCAGCATTTTTCTACGGCTGTTCTCTTTGTCCTTGATGATATCATCCACCATTCCCAATTCAATGATAGCATAACTGTCGGTACTTACACCGGTATCCATAAACAGGTTATGGATGTCTTTCAGGCGGCAGGCCACATCATTCAGCCGGTATTCGCTTTCGCCATTCTTATAGTACTTACGGGTAACGGTTACCGTGTTAAATTCTGTGGGCAGCAGGTTCTTGGTGTTTTCAAAAGTGAGACTCACTTCAGCCAAACCACTGGCACTCCGGGTTTTAGAGCCATTGAAAACCAGGCTTTCTAAGTTCTCACTGCGCAGGTTGCTGATCTTATGCTCCCCAATCACCCAGCGGATACTGTCGATGATATTACTTTTGCCACAGCCATTAGGCCCGATAACACCGGTAATACCCTCGTCGAAGTGAAGCAAAGTTTTATCGGCAAAACTTTTAAAACCCTTGATTTCTAAGCTCTTTAAACGCACGTTTCTTAAATTTAAAAGGACGGCAAACCTACGGTAAATGAATTGATAAATGCCGCCTGTTGACAAGTTAGAAATTCACATTTTGCTCCAAATACCCTGCAGGTGTACAACGTCCCGTTACAATACAGGCGGGGAGTAAATTTAATGGCTTACAACGGCAAGTGAACCGGAATCTATGCACATAACAAATGGGGAGTTATCAACAGGTTACTAACAAATATCAATAAAAAAAGTGGCCGGTTAAGGCCACTCTCTATCCATACTATGAATAAATCTTTATTTCATTTTTCGTCCTGTTGCGGCGGCAATGACGGCACCAGCCAGGGCAGTTATTACTATACCTGCCGATAATTCCGCAAGCAGTCCTTTTTTACTTAAAACAAGGGTTGTTCCATACATAGTGAAGTCGATGGCCGCACCCATTAAAAAACCAATGATGGCACCTGTGATGAGTCCACTGACAATGGAGTTCACATTGCCTTTTAGCAAGATATAAGCAAGCAGGAATCCATACATTAGCTGGCCTGCTACCAGGTATAAAAACTCTGGCTCCTTTCGGTCTATCCATCCAATCTTACCCGGATTTTGCCGCATAAAATCGGAAAGTAAGTTGCCATAAACCAGCCAGCCAAGAAAAAAGAAAACAATGCCACCGGCAATGCCACCGGTAATTAATTTTTTGATGTCCATTGGATAATCATTTAAGGTTTGTAAGGTATTTGCAACAGTAAGATAAGTGATTGTTTTTCATTTTGCAACAGGGAGGAAAAATTCCACGCAGAGAGGCAGAGAGCGGAGAGATGGGAGAATGGGAAAGAGGCAATGCCTAACTTATACAAACCCTGTGTTGGACAAAGTTTTTATAGCTTCCGCTTTTGAGGATTTTGCCGGTTAGAAAAAAATGAAAGTATTTCTATACTGTCATCTTTTATTCGATAATACATGGTGTTCCATTTTAGATTGTCACTCTGTAAACACCCTGTTTATCAGATTTAGAGAATAAAGCAGGGTTTCGGGAAATCAAATAAACAACGTTTTCTATTTTTTGAGATAATCTTTCAAGTTCTTTGTTTGAAAAATTGCTTTCAAGGTATTCAATCGTTTTTTCAAGTTCACCTAAAGCATGATCAGTCCAAAAGATCTTATAACCACCTTTCATAAAGTTTTCTTGCAGATGAATGAGGTTTTAATTTCTTTTTATTCGCATCATCAATTCCCTTTATAACAGAAGCACTTTCTGCAGCTGGAATACTTTCCCACCAATCTTTTGTCTCGGCATCCCTGAATTGAAGTAATTTGTCAATAATCACTTTATCCTCTAGCGAGGAAAGCCATTGTATAAGCTCTATTTTTTTGTCAAGTATTTGAGTTTCTATTTTCATAACGTTAAATTATCAATCATAAATTTAAATCATTAATTGATTATAGTGCGGCTTCCCTGAAATTCGCCCAACATATTGATATAGGTGGAAAATGCCGAAGGCAAATATTTCCGTGCCTCCGTGGCAATAATAGAAATAAAAAAATGCCACAGAGGCACCGAAAAGAAATGCGGGGGCATAATTTTTCAGCTAATCCAATGAATTTGAAAAGAGGAACCAAGTGTAAATCGATATCTCTGTTACTTGAGCATTGAATTATTTATACAGTGTTAAACAACAAAAAAGGGCACCATTGCTGATGCCCTCTGTATTATAATTACGTTTAATTATCCTTTTTCTACTGGAATAGCTTTTAATGCAAGCCTGCGCCTGTATACTACAAAAGCAAAACCAATACCTCCAGCTAAAAATAACAGGTTCATGTTACTGTCGAATGGAACGTCGGGGTTACCACCCGGACCGCCTGTTGCATCAACAGTTGGACCTTCGCCAGGTCTTGCTGCTGTACCTGTTCCAGGATTTAAAGAAGGATCCGCTGTTCTTGCAGTACCCTCCGTTAATGCATTACCGCTTGATCCGATTGTGGAACTGGCACTGCCTTCCCATGGACCTGTACCTGTAGATGTTTCTTCAGGCTCATCATCCGATTGAGCAATGGCTGCAACTGGTGACATCAGCACTGCCGCAATGCAGAAAATGGTCGTTTTACTTTGTATGGCTTTTATAAACCCCTTTACAGAAAGTTTCATTGTTCTTATTTGTTTATTAATATTAATTGCCCTGGATGATCAGTTTTTCCACTTGTCTTGTATTATCAGGGGCAATTACTTCCAGTTGATAAACTCCGTTGGAAAGTGCCGAAGGTAATACAAAACTTTGAGATGAACTGCCGCCATTGTGCGTTACTTCCCTGTTATACACAGCCTGACCTGCAATGTTAGTAAGTCTTATGCCATACTTGCCTGCAAGGGACTGGTTAATAAGTATGTTAACAAAGTTGCCCTGTACCGGGTTTGGCGAAATACTGATACCAGCTTTACCACCTATCTGTACTTTCACCACCTCGGTATATTTTACCTGCCCGTTGTTATCTACTGAACGGATACGATAATAGTTGTAGCCATTCACGGTATTTTCATCCAGCCAGTTATACGTATTGGCGCCTGTTGCAAGGATCATACCTTTTTTGCTGAAGCTTCTGCCGTCAGTTGATTTTTCTATTTCATAACGTACCGTATTTACTTCATTGGCCACTTTCCATTCAACGGCGATTTTATTTCCTGCCTGTGCTGCTTTTACGCTTACAAAAGATACCGGTACCACCCCACTCTGCCTGAATACGATGCTAAACCTGTCGGCTGCTCTTGAAGCGGCATTGGCGTCAACCGTAAATGTATATGCATTAACGTTGGTTAGGTCAAGCGTGGTATTGGTATTGGTGTAATTATCCTTTAAAACAGCAGTTGTTATCAGCGGATCCATGTTTGTTGCCTCAATATCAAGCCTGTAACTAATACGTCTTACCGATGTCATGTGAAAGAAGATGGTATCGTTCAGGTTGATGGGCTGCCTTCTTTCCAGTACCAGGTCGGTATTGGCTCTCTTCATGCCAAAGTTCTCATTAAAGTTGAGGCTTTTTTTAACATCCTGTACATCAACCGTATTGTTGTACTCATTGGCAAAATAAGCCAGACCACCATCCACCAGGTCAACACTGCCGCCAGTATTGTTGGCATACAGGTTAAAGGATAACCTGCTTTCGCCGGCCAGTGGAGTAACCGGCCTGAAAGAGCTGGTGCTGCTTGCTGCCGCCTTGCTCGACTCTGGAACAACTACATCATTATTTGTATTGCTGACAGACTGTATATAGAAGGCTGCACCGCTTTCAATGAAGTTTTGTACAGAACCATTGGCTCCATAACTTCCGCCACCAGGTGTTACTAAATAATCCGCACCACTTCTAAAGAATGTTTGGAAACCGCCCACTCCAAAGGCACCACCCAATTTAGCATCCCATACCTGGAAGGCATCATTTAAATTGGCACCAACGGTAAAGCCCCTCATATCAATCCTGGAAGCAAATGGATTGCGTACCAGGCCATAATTCTGCGATCCGGTTGCAGTAGTGAAATTACCCATGAAAACAGCTCCCTGACTACGTAGTACAGTAGCCGCAGTTGGAGCGCCGGCACCATAACCACCTACCCTCCTGTCGCCACGAATAAATATAAAGTAACCGGGTTCAGAAGCCAGGCCCGTGCTGATAGTGTTGGCTACCGGTTCAAGACCATCGGTTGCCGGGTTGTATTTGAATAAAGAAACACCGGCAGAGAGTGTATCAAAACCAGCGGTTTGTGCAGCACCAAGGCTTAAACCCAGTGCATTACCAGCGCTGATCTGTGTACCAAAACCAGGATTAGGATCATTTAAAGAATTGTTCTGACCTTCCTGCCATGCAGCGTTGATACTCTGACCAGTAGTGTTAGAAGCCAATAACCTCCAGCCCTTGCTGCTGTTTTGAGGAATGAACCTTTCAACGGAAACATTACCGCTGATATAAGTAGTAGAAGTAGTATTAGCAGCAATTCTGCCTGTACCATTGGCACTCGATTTTATGGCAAGAAAACCACCTGTTGTTAAAACACCTGTACCCGCTACTGTTAGTACACCTTCCGCTCCTACTCCATCATAGTCAGTGATATTGAGCGCATTGGCCAGTGTGGCACTTGCACCTGTATTGATAGTAAATCCTTTTAAATAATTGTTGGTACCTGCATTATCAAAATGCAATGAACCGGCTGTGCCACCAATGATAAGGTTGGATGTGTTGCCACCAGCAAGGAAGCCAGCGGTACGGCTAACAGCAGCACTCAATGTAAGCGTGTTGGAAGCGATGGCCAGGTTGCCAGCAGTTAAAGTAAGCGTATTGTTGATAGTAGCATTACTTGCCAATGTTGCTGCAGCACCGCCAGTTTTATCTACAATTACGAAATCGAATATTGCACCACCCGTTCCACTGATCAAAGAGTTGGTACTGTTTACAAAAAATACCGCCCTTGATTTAGGGTTGAATGTGCCGGCATTTGTCCAGTTGCCGCCAACCTTGATATCACCACCAGCTGCATCAGACAAAGACAATGTACCATTAATCGTTACATCACCATTAACTGTAAGCGCCTGTGTCATATCACTTGCACCAAAGTCCATAAAGAAACCACCATCAACCAAAAGATTGCCGGTAATGGTACGGGCTGTGCCGGTTGCTCCATTACCATAATTTAAACCGCTTCCTGAGTTAACAGTAATATTTGAAGGAATACCAGTGCCGGTAGTCAATTCACTACCACGACCATAAGTACTACCTGAATTATAAATTAATGTAGAAGAGCCACCATATACAGGCGTAGTGCTAAAGAAACCACCTGCGTTTATTTGGTTGATGCCGTTCAATGTTAACGCCGTACCCTGTACACCGGCAGCAGTTTGAAATGTTCCGGAAACGGTTCTGGAAACGCCCATATTGATACCACCGCTTGATGAATTAGCAACAGTAACATTGGTTGGACCACTTGCTGAAGGCCAGTAAGTATGACCGGCATCAATTGCACCATAAGTACCTGACGTATGATTGTATACTAAAGTTGCGCCTGCCCCATAAGTCCATGTGCCGCCGCTGGCAAAACCGCCTTGATTAATTTGGAATGAACCATTAATAGTAGTGGTTCCACTATTTGTATAGTTACCTGTGGTTGCAAGAGTTGCACCCGAAGCAACGGTCATTGTTCTGCTTGCCGCGTTTGTAAGATTATTATTGAGAGTCAGTGTTTTTCCAGAAGGACTATTTGCAACTGACCAATTGGTAAACGTAAAAGTTTGGGTGCCGGCAGTTCTTATATAAGCTGAATTTGTACCACCTCCTGTGAAATTTATACTGGCAATTGAAGCAGTGCTACCTCCTATAAATGTTCCGGTACCTGTCCAGTTGAAATTTCCTCCGATATTTAAAGTATATGTTTTCCCAGACGAAGAACTTGTTTGGAAAACAAAAGCAGTTGAACTTGAACTTGTAACATCAAGGTTTCCTTTAAGTGTGACGATAACGAACCCTCTACTAGTCGATGCAAATTGACCAGTTCCTGCTATGGAGAGTTTGCCAGTGCTGCCGCCAAGAGTACCGTTAACATTTAAATAAAGTTCTCCTGAAGAACTTTGGGAGGTTCTGAGATATCCGGAACCACTAATATTAACATCCCCAGCTATATTTAAAGTTGGTTTACCACTACCACTTGTAGGTGCAAAAATCCCTCCTGATACATTTAAATTCCCGCCTATGGCTACTGTAAAAACGGTAGTATTAGCTACTAACCTAAACTCCCTTGTCGTGCCTCCAGTTGAGATAATATCCAGATTTCCTTGAATACTTGTTAATCCAGCAGTTTGATTCCAACTACCTCCGAATGTTGGAATATTGATTCTTAAATTACCCCATCCAGGGCTTGCAATTGTTGGAAGTGATACTGGTGCAGTAGAAGCTGCCGTAGCCCATCTTTGAAACTCTACTGTACTTGATGCACCGAAAACTGCATTTGTCCCAGATGGAAAATCTGCAGCCAATCCATTTGTACCTGTACCAATAGCATTGTGAATATACGTGCCTCCATTATTAACTAAAAATGTTCCCAAAGACCCAATCAAAGCAGTAGCGGTCATGGTTGCTCCACCTTCAATTTCTAAAGTTGTACCTGCTGCAAATGTCCATAAAGCAGTTACAGACATTGACTGATCGCTTGCTCCGGACCCAACGCCATTTGTTGTAGCACCAGTACCCTGAAGAATAAATATATCTCCACTGGTTGTAAAATTTGCCGGAGTTGAACCACCTCCTGCTCTCACTGTTGTCCAACTTGAAACATTATTAAATGTTCCACCGTTCCAGTAATATACAGTCGCATTTACAGAGAAAACAGTACTTACAAACAGTAACAAAAAGAGTAAACTTTTTTTCATACCTGAGAATTGAATTTTTATGAAGCCGTTAGATTTATTTATTTGTGCAGAAATACTGTTCATGGCAATCGATTTTGGTAACACAATAGAATTACGGGTCATTACACCTTTGCTGTTAACCGGTAAAAATTGTTGATTTTGGTAATGCAGTCTTGTTTTTTTTAAATTGGTTTGTTTATAGTGTCCGGGATTTTACGCCGCAAAATAAGTTAAAAACAACAGAAAACAGTGATAATTCTGCAGTTTTTACGCAATCGATTCTCATTTTTTAATGGTGATTCAAATTACAATCTTCTTTTTTGGATAATTATTCATCCAGGCCTGAAGACTGGTGATGCTCCAGAAGGGTTGCAGAAAAAAAAGAAGGCACAATAGAAATTGCGCCCGATTAGTCCAATATCCTTATGAAAAACCAATTAATAGATTGCAAAGGACGGGCCAAGCGCTTTTTACGTATTAAAAGCGGCTTTTGGGTATTACCTGAGGAAAAAAACGTTCAACAATTTCCACAAACAGAGAAAAATATATCCAACAGGTAGGGGAATGTAATGCAATAAAGCCGGGATAGCACTTTAACCTGCGCAGCTTGAGCATAGTTGAGAATGCGAAAAAATTCAACAACCAGCAGAGTCTGTCATCCCGAACGCAGTGAGGGAACTCCATTAGTAAACAGACTCCTACTTATTCAATGAGCTGAAACCAGCTGCAATACAAAGCTTAATCAACGGCCTGGAGTTTCCTCCTTCGTCGGAATGACAGCGCTTTTCTGTTGCGGCTTTGCTCTTA
>ENA-UOWO01000519-UOWO01000519.1-activated-sludge-metagenome-genome-assembly--contig:-NODE-519-length-55752-cov-19.559707_pt1 | contig 55752 bp, 63 predicted proteins | sample MGYA00238148_ERZ761564 | MGnify/ENA primary metagenome ERZ761564 (study PRJEB28885, sample SAMN05720194) | activated sludge metagenome | isolation source: Anaerobic digester | place: USA...
AAAAATCAAACTAAAGCAAACCTATATAAATATTATTCTTTTTTCTAGTATATATAGCTTTCGGTTTTAGACGGTTTTGAAACAAAAATCACAAAAATCAGATGGTCTTCTTAAACAACAACCTATCTACACCTTTGTAGTTTTTATAGAGTTTTTGTTTCTGGTAGCCGTTTTTTATTATATTGTTTAAAGAATATTTATTTTTTGGATGTGTTGCAGTAAATAAATATTTATAACCTTTATCTTTCATATAATTTTCTCTAAATTTAAGAAAATAATCTTGAATACCATATCCTCTAAACTTTGAAATAACACCTACACCATCAATTTCGCAAACTTTTGTTAATTCTTTTTTATTTATGCCATAATGCTTTACTAATCCGTTTATATTTTTAGAATCTGCTTTTCTAAACGAAATTCTGCCATATGCAACGGGATTTTTATCAGAATACATTACAAAAATCAAATCGTTTCCTAATTTTATGTCTTCTTTATATCTTGAATAATTATATGGCGAATCAAATTCGCTAGGAACATCTTTTATAATTTCTAAATGCAGTTTTTTAAAAATCGGAACTTCAAATTGATTTATTCTATATATCTTGAATTTTTTGTTTTTCAGAATTACAGAATCTACGTATTTCATATTAATCTTATAAACTATACAATAACTTCTTCCTTTTTTATCTCAATGTTGCTACTAGTTAGTGTGGGCCTTAAAAGAAGCCTTAGTGGGTCTTTGTCAGGATATCTTATAACAACATCATTATTAGAAACTACCTCTATTCTCACAATTGCGGGTTCTTTGTCTATAAAATCATCAATATATTCTGCACCAATACAATAGTTTAATTTAGGATTTTCCTTAAGTATTGTTAATAACTCATTGCCAATAATCGAATTATTAAAAACCTCACTTGCTTGAGGAATAATTACTAACATTTCTTCTTTTACTTCTTCTGATAATCTTTTTAGTATACCATAAATATAAAATAAATATAACGGATTATTTCTATTTATCAAGAAAACTTTACTAGATCCAATATTTTTATAAGTGCTTTCAAATATTATAGAAAGATCAGTATCTCCAAAATATCCAGAATATACGTCTTCAATAATATTTAATTTAGAGATTAACCTCCATTTCTCAAAGTCAGTAATCTCATCAGTTATTCCTATTGCTGCAATATTTTCTATTAATTCGGAAATGTCTTTTACTTTATCGGTATAGGCTTGATCAATAATTTTTTGAGTAACGCCAGTAAATTTAAATAAATTAATGAATGCCTGTTTTGGTATTACATGTAGAGGCAATTTAATTTTAAAGAAATCAATTGTGTTTATTGGAAAACCAAAAGGAGAAACTTTCATATCAAATGCCCCTAATAGTTCTTCTTTTTGCTGAGGATAAGACAGCGTTTTAAATACGCCCGTACTATCAAAAACAACCACTTTCTTTGAAGACAATAAATAATTTTCTGCAATAACTTTCATTGCAAATACTCTGTCTTCTTCTTCTGCACCGGTTACTACAATTGATCTTAGGTTCTCTAAACTTGCATTAATTGTAACACCATTCTTTCTACCAACCAATAACTTATCTACAGAACTAATGGCTGTTGAAAATTCAATATTATTTGGAGAATTTGTTAATGCCTTAACAATAAAAGGATCAGAAAAAAAATAATTCCTTATTTCTGGCGGCAGCATCTTTAGTGACAATAATTTTATATTGTAAGATTTTATTATAGAAATGATGGAACTTGTAATTTTGTTTAATTTTAACATCTTCTTCTCTATGTGCTCATTAATTTGAGAAGAATCTATAATTTCGGTATCTGTATTTAATATAAAAAATTTGTGTGTATTTTTATCTCCAATATCAAAATGCTTTTCAAAAACAATGCACTGATTTGGCAGCGTTTCTGCGAATAACTCTATGTCTCCATCAACCGCAAAAACCTTGTATAATTGAACAAGCACAGAGGATGGTTCTTTTGATCTTAATAAAGAAACAAAATAGTCATCATTAAATAAAATTGCCAAATCCTTTTGACCATATACACCTTCAAAAAGCGTACTCCAGGTTGTTATTTGTATCATGTTATTACAATTGTGGTTATTACCCATTCATATTTTAAATCAAAACATTTAAATAAATAATATGTTATATATTTTTAATAGATATAGTATTTAAATGGACTTTATAATGATAGATGCAACACTAATTAAAGATACAATTACCGAATTGTTGGAAGCAAACGTAGATAAAGAAACAATTTATCAGACTTTAAAAGACATTGGTGTAGAAGATTCTGAGATTGATAAATATTATAAAGAAGCAACAACTAAAGAAAAAGAACAAAAAACAGAAACAAAAAATCCTGAATCTAAACCCGAATCACACCCTAAAATCGAAACCGCATCACCAAAAATTTTAGAAAATATAAAAACTGAAGAAGCAATACATCAAAAACCAAAAGCAACAACTGAAGACTTAGAAAAGGCCACAAAAGATGTTATTGATTCCTCTATTATGGAAAATCAAGAAATAGATGAAAAAATAACTAAAGAAGATAACACCCAGATTTTAGAAATAAATAACACAAATTTAGAAATTAAAAAGCAAATATCTGAACTAGAAAATAATCTTGGCGATATTAAAGCACAAATTAACGGCCTTACAAAAATTATGAAGGACATTCTAGAAGAAAATAGGAATATTCTAAACAAATTAAAATAATACTATTGGTTACCAAGCATCTTTAATAAATCTTCGTAGCCTCCACCTTCTTCTTTTGGCGCTCCGCCTTTCTTAAAAATGGCTACAAAAACAATTATCAAAATACAAACTCCAAAAATAATTAACCAAAATTGCGGTATCTCCGCAGTAGTTATAAATAACATTACTGCTAACAGAAAAACTAAAAGCAGATTTATTAGCCCTGGAAAAAATATAGAATAAAGTATTACAATAACTGGTGCAAAAAAATAATAATTATATTGAAAAGAAAAAATAATAAGTATTCCAATAACAAAAAAACTTAAAAAATCAAACATGTTATTTTTTTACTCCTGCCCAACCTTTTATTGTATTTTTTAAATCGCTTCCAAATACCCAGTATATCCCAACACCGATTGCAACTAACCAGATTAAATCCGGATATCTGTAAAATAAAAGGAAAACTAAAAAACCAGTAATTAATATTGCAATTAATTCATTACCTATTTGTTTTTTTGCCCAAACATAAATAGAAATAGAAAAAACAATGAATAATATTATCCAAATAGAATCTTCTAGAGAGGTTACTAAAATAATACTATTCATTTATGTCTACCTTTTTTACTTTGCTTTTCTATCTTTTGCTCTTATTGATGGTCTATTTTTTTCTGTGCCTTTTCCTTTTCTATCAAGGCCTCTGTTCTTCTTTCCTGCACTTGTTATGCCTTTATATGCCCTGCCTCTATTCTGTGGCCAGCATATCCAATTTATGTCTTTATCTTGCATAATCCTTGGATGGTTTGGATCAATTAAAATTATCTCATAATATTTTTGTTGACCATCTTCTCCAATCAAGTAGGAATTTAAAACCTCTAGACCAGGATATTTTGATGCTGCCCTAAGTTCTGCTATCCTTTGAATAGATATTCTTCTTGTTATCTTATTAACACCCATTCTTTTTGGTTTTCTACCATTTACTGGTCTTCTAATTAAACCTGAACCTTTTCTAACTTTTGCTAGAACTACAATAAAGCCTTGTTTTGCTTTATAGCCAAGCTCTCTTGCCCTTGGAATGTTTGTTGGATTATCAAGTCTAATCACTGCTTCTTTTGTATGTCTATACTTGATTAATCTGTCTGTATATAATTTCTTATAATTATAATTATCATCTTTTTCTTTTTTAAACTCTTTTTGTATTGTTTCTTTTATGTATTTTGATGCTGTACTCATATTTACTCCATTTTTTAATTTTTTGCATGCATTAATATATTATTAATTCACTTATAAATAATTTATAAAACAAAACCTTTATATAGTGGTTGTTGAAATAAGCAAGGATTAAGCTTATTTTCAAAAAATACAGATTTAAATGAGAAATATGCATTTATTTTCTTCAAAAGAAGCCAAAAAAAAAGTAATTATCGCTTTAGTGATATCTCTATTTTTAGTGGTTGCTGCGGCGGTTTTTATTTGGCCATATGTTTCTATTCTTACTAAGCCTTCTGTAATTAAAGAACTGGTATTAGGTTTTGGAGTTTGGGCACCACTTGCTTTTATTGGGCTACAGATTTTACAAATGGTTTTTTTATTTATTCCGGCTTCACCAATTATTATTGTTGGAGGATATATCTTTGGAGCGTGGGGCGTATTTTATTCTGTTATCGGTATTATTTTAGGGTCAATAATAATATTCTTTATTGGCAGATTGTTTGGAAGACCTTTTTTAGAAAGCGTTCTTGATAAAAAAATAATAAATAAAATAGATTATGAATCAGACAATATCGCAAAGACATTATTTATTTTATTTTTAATACCGCCATTACCACATGATGCTTTCTGCTATATGGCTGGAATTACAAAAATCGAATTAAAAAAATATATTTTAGCAGTGGCTGTTGGAAGATTACCGCAAATTGTATTTTTAACTTTAATTGGCTATCAACTTACCAAATTAAATTTGTTTTGGTCCTTATTACTTATAGGAGTTATAATTGTTGGTTCAATTATTATCTTTCAAAACAAAAACAAAATTGAAACACGCCTTCATGGTTATGTTGGGAAATTACAGAAAAAATAAGGTCCTATGGTCTAGTGGTTATGACGTTACCTTGACATGGTAGAGATCCCCGGTCCGATCCCGGGTGGGACCATTTAATTTTTTTAGGGGAAGAGAAAAAAATGATATCAAAACTTATTGCTCTTTTAGTTCTTTTTTTTGTTATCATTGATCCTCTTGCAAGCTTTGCTGTGTTTTTTGTTAATACCAAAAACTATAAGAAAAAAGAAAAAATAAAGATTGCAATAATGGCTGTTGCCATTGCTGCGGTTCTTTCTTTTTTAGTATTGTTATTTGGAGAAAACCTACTTACAATTTTTAGCACAGACATAAATAGCTTTAAGATTGCTGGTGGAATAATCCTACTAATACTTGGAATAAACATGTCTCTTGGAAGATCGATTGTTGAAGTTGAAAAAAGTAATGCAGACTCAGTTCATGCAATTGCTTCAGTTATTGCTACGCCACTTCTTACTGGTCCAGCAACAATTACTGCAATAATTATTTCTGCAGCAGACTATGGGAAAGTCCTAACTGGTGTTGCAATTGGAATAATCTTACTGTTGACTGGAATATCTTTATATCTTACAATTATTTTCCATCACTTGACAGAAAAAGCAAAAACCACAATACAAATTATTAGCACAATGCTTGGACTTATTACTCTTGCTTGGGGAGTAAACTATATACTTACTGGTGTGCAAGCTATATTTCATCTAATCTAAAGTAGTTTTCTTTGAAAAGCATCTTTAACAATATTATCTATTGTCTTCCATTTCATTCGTGTGTATTCTGGAAAGCTTTTGTACTTTTTAAAATAGTCTTTTAGAAAATCTATGGTTCTTGGGTCAGAAGAGTATCCTGAAATATCAGAACCTACTAACTCTTTTAACATTTTATCTCTTGTAACTTTTGCAAGAATTGAAGCACACGAAACAGAAACGTGGTTTAAATCTGCTTTGTGCTCAGAAATCACTTTGAATTTATAATCGCAAGAAATTGCTTTTAGATTATCTTTTATTCTCTTGGAAAAATGATCTGTAGAAGTATCTGGAGAATCAAATACTACAATTTCTGGTTTTACTTTTAGTTTAGAAAGAGCAAAACAAGCCTTTTGTGCTTCTATTTCGTTAAGGGAAAATCTGTCCATTAAAACATTAAGTTCTTCAGCAGGTATTGCAACAATCTTATAGTCTTCTGCTTCATTTTTTATTAGTTCAAATAATTCCTCTCTCTGCTTTGGTGAGAGAAGCTTAGAGTCTTTTACTCCTGCATCTTTAAACATCTTTTCCTTGTTTTTATCAATCACACAAACAGCTAAGAGTAAAGGCCCTAAGACGCAGCCCCTTCCTGCTTCATCCACCCCGCTAATCAGTTGTTTAGTCATCATTAATCAAGCTTTTTAAATACTTTGTTTATTAAATATAATATAGTACTTATTTTAAAGACTTATTAAATTGGTGAAAATACTATGCAAGGAACGATAATGAATTACAGAATGGGTGTAAACACACAAAAGAATAATCATTTACTTATAAGAATAGATGATGAAAAATACAGAACTAAAGAGTCTGTTGCTCCATTATTTGGACATAAAGTTGTATTTACTACTATTGGAAAAAAAGTAATAACTGGTAAAGTTGCTTCAGCTCATGGTAATAAAGGAATTATTAGAGTTATCTTTGAAAGAGGACTTCCAGGAGATGCTGTTGGTCAAAAAGTAGAAATAAAATAAATTATGACAAAACATAAAGATTTATTTTTTAAATACACAATTTCTAGACTAAAGACAGAATTAGAAAGAGCAGATCAACGAATAATTGCTATTTCTCAAATTCTTTCTAGTTTGCCTAAAAATATAAATGAGATATTTGAGGAACTTAGAATTATTGGAGATATTCTTTATCCTAATATGGAAAAAGAACTAACGCTTGAAGAATATGTTAGACTTTGTTCTCTTGAAGAAATTTCAGAAAACACATTAAAGAAAATTTCTCTGGATAAAACTAAGATAAGAAAGATTTTAGAAATACAAGAGATGGGCTTATCTGCAGAATTAGAAAAAGACGAAAAAATCATATTTATTAACTTAGCAAAGAACCTTCAAGCACTACTTGATACCAAGAAAAGCCTTGAAGCCTTAGAAGAAAAAATGGTAAAAACAAATTATCCTAACTTCTCTGAGATTGCAACGCCAGCCATTGCTTGTAAGATGATTGAAGTTGCTGGTTCTTTTGAAAGGCTTTCTAGATTTCCAGCTTCAACCATACAATTACTTGGTGCAGAAAATTCTTTTTTTAGGGCGCTTAAAACTCGAAGCAAAAAAACACCAAAATACGGTTTTATTTATGCTCATCCTTTGTTAATAAACTTAAACAAGAAAGACAAAGGCAAGTTTGCAAGAACTATTTCTGCAAAAATTGCAATTGCAATCAAGGCCGATCTTGGCGGAAAAGACCTAAGAAAAGAATTAACTGACAAAATTAATAGTAAATTAAAAAAATAAAGAAAAATTATGGCAATAAAGAATTTAATAAAGGAGAATGGAGATTTCTTTACCTTAGACTTGAACAATAAAGAGAAGAGATACTGGGACCCAACTAGATCTAAGGTGTGTGCGGCTTTAAAAAAAGGATTAAATTTCTTGCCTCTTAAAGCAGACTCAACCATTCTTTACCTTGGTGCAGCAGAAGGCTATACTTGTTCTTATATTTCTGACCTGGCTTTTCAAGGAATTATCTTTGGAGTAGACTTTTCAGCTCACAGCATGCAAAAGTTTGTTTTGCTTTGTAAAGAACGAGAAAATCTTTATCCAATACTTGGAGATGCAAATAAGCCAGAGGATTATAAACAATTAGTAGATTGCAAAGTTGATTTAATAATCCAAGACGTTGCACAGAAGAACCAGATTGAAATACTTACAAAGAATGCAAAAGAATTTCTTAAGCCAGAAGGATATGTTATTCTAAGTCTTAAGACAACTGCCATTTCACAAAGGAACACAGGGGTAATCATTGACGAAGAAATAAGAAAATTTGAAAAAGAGTTTACAATAGTTGACAAAAGAAGACTAGACCCTTTTGAAAAGAAGCACATGATTATAGTTGGAAAAAAGAAATAACTATTTTATTCCCTTGGATTTTAGAAAGGCATCTATTGACCTATCATAAGTCTTTTCTGCCTTTGTATCAAAGTAACAAGCAGGTAGCTCGCCTCTCTTTCTATGGTAAGAAACACATTCACAGCAGAGGCCTTTCTTCTCACAATCATATGTGCAATTGCAAGACTTCTTGTTTATTTCTTTTTTGCATTCCATAATTAATCACTTCAAATCATAAAAAGAACAATATTAAAAATAATGTAAAGCAATAACAAAGCAAGACCTTCTTTTTTTGTAAGCTTTTTATCAATTATAACATAAATAAACGAAATCAAGGCTAAACCAAACATTGGTATTGCAATCTTGAAGATATGAGACGGAACAATAACAAAACCAAAGAATCTAGAAAAGCTTGAAACAATTAAAATATCAATAATGCTTGCACCAATAATGTTTGCTACTGCAATGTCTAGATGGCCTTTCTTTACAGAAATTAGACCAACAGTAAGTTCTGTTAAACTTGTGCCTAAAGCAATAACAGTTATTGCAATAATTTCTGGGAACACCCCAATAATTCTTGAAACATTAAGCATAGAATCTACTACGTATTTTGAACCAACATATATCAATATCGAATAAATTAAAATAAAAAATACACAAAGATAAGAATTAGATTTTGTAGGGTCTTCTAACTTTACTGGTTTTGATAATTTATATTGATAAATAGAATATGCTAAATAAAGAATTACACACAAAAATGCCTCTAATAGCGTAAAATTACCATCAATAATAAATAAAACAAAAAGGCAAACAACTATAGCAAGCATCCATAAGTCAGTTTTTAATGTATCTTTGTAAATGTATTTTGTGCCATACAAAAAACCCACAAGACCTATAACCAAAAAAATGTTTGTAGTAACTGACCCAATAATTGTCGGGATAACAATCTCTGATTCCCCTCTTAAAGTTCCATAAATTGAAGAAGCAAGCTCCGGTAGCGTTGTTCCAACACTAACAATTATTAAGCCTATTAAAAATGTAGAGAGCCCTAGATTCTTACCAAGCTCTTTTGATTTATCCACAAACATATCTGCAGAGAATATCAATACAAATAAACTTGTAAGAAAAACTAAAATCCAAAAAATTAAAGCAAATAACATAAGCCCCTCATTTCTTCACATATGCTTTTGTTATTATTATGTCTTCTATTGGCCAATCTTCGTGACCGCCTTTAGTTCCGGTCTGTACGCCTTCAATTGCTTTAACTACTTCCATACCAGAAATTACTTTACCAAAAACAGCATAACCTGGATTACCTGGTGTGTAATTTAGAAAATCGTTATCTACAGTATTTATGAAAAACTGAGAAGTTGCTGAGTTTGGAGCATTTGTTCTTGCCATAGCTATAGTGCCTTCTGTGTTGTATAGACCGTTATTTGATTCTAAGACTATTGGACTATTGGTGTCTTTTTGAACACCAGATATTGTAAAGCCCCCACCCTGTATCATAAAGTCCTTTATTACTCTATGAAAAACTAGGCCATCATAATGACCAGAATTAACATATGCTAAAAAATTAGCAGTAGTTATTGGTGCATGATTTGTATCAAGCTCGATTTCTATATTACCTTTTGTTGTTTCTAAAATTACTATTGGAATCACATTCATATTTTTATCCTTTTTTAATATTGAAAATATATTGATTAGCAAAACAATTAAAATGATTGCTAAAATTACAAAAATTACAATTAATTTTTTATTTTTCATGCATTCACCTTTTTCTTTTCTAATTTATTAACAATTGGAACAAAATAATTTTCTATAACAAAACTTACATTATCAATAATCTCATTTAAGGTTTTATTTATTATTTTCTCCCATTCTTTTATTTCTTTTTCTATTTTCTCTATATTTTCTTTATCATCAGAATGTGAAATAACATAAAGCCTTAACTGAAAAACAAAATCCGAAAGATTATCTTTCAAAGACATTAATTGATATCTTAATTTTATAGTTTTTTTAGCACTATCATATACAAATCTTGGATGGCTGTTTTTCTTGTATACCCCGGAAACAAATGGATCGATTATATGCATAAATTTAGTTTTAATTTCTGTAATTGTATCCATTAAATCAACTGGCTTTTTTATTGGCTTTGTTTTAATATCTAGAGTCTTATGAATATTCTTAATATCTAAATCTAGCTTTGGCTCAATCTTTTTTAAGTGGCCTGGCTTTTTTAGTCTTATTTTTTCGCGATATTTAAAGGGCATAATTATTCCATTTTAGCCTCTAGAGGGACTTGAACCCTCGACCTTTTGCTTACGAGGCAAACACTCTACCACTGAGCTATAGAGGCAAAGGCAATCTATTTTATTTTTAAAAACTTTGTTTTACCATAGTAAAGCTTTTCTAATAATTTTCCTAGAGACTTTACTGAAACTCTTTTTTGTTCTTGAGAATCTCTATCTCTTATCGTTACTGTTTGCTTTTCTAAAGTTTCGTGATCAATTGTTAAACAATAATTACAACCTATCTCGTCAAGGCGCGCATATCTTTTACCAATAGAACCTGCTTCATCATAGAATATATCATATCTCTTTTGCTCTTCTTTTAAAGCATTAAATATCTCTGTTGCTTTCTCAGAAAGCCCGTCTTTTTTCATTAATGGTAATATAGCAACAAAATACGGGGAAACCTTTGGATTAAGATGCAAAATGTTTCTTTCCTCTCCATTTATTTCCTTTATTTCAAAAGAATTTTCCAAAAGAACATAAAATAATCGTCCAAGACCTATTGAACAAACCTCTAGAACATGTGGTTGTATTCTTTTTCCGTCTTCTGAAATTGAAAGATCTTTCTTTGAACCTTTACCGTGAGCTAAAAGATCATAGTCTGTTCTGTAATTAACACAAAATAATTCGACCCATTCTTTTTCGGTTTTTACTTCACAATCAAAGGTTTGTTTAGAATAAAAGGCCTTGTCGTTATCTGGTAATTCTCTAAATCTTATGTTGTCGTGAGAGAAGCCAAGATCTTCTAAGAACTTTTGAGTAATATAAAGGGTGTATGTAATTAGATTCCCTGATGTTATTTTTTTTTCTGTAATTTTTGAAACATTATAGTCCTTTTCTTGCTTATCTTTTAACAACTTAAATCTTATTTTGTATTTTGAAATTGTGTCTAATGGAATTGGTGTTTCATCTATTTTGTCTGAATCAAAAAACATTTCTGTTTCTAATTGTTCAAACTCTCTACATCTTAAAAGACCATTTCTTGGAGAAATTTCGTTTCTATAGACACTTCCGTGTTGTGAGATTGTTAAAGGCAAAGTTTGTCTTCCGGTTTTATATATTCTTAAAAAATCAACAAATATTGATTGACAAGTTTCTCCTCTTAAGTAACCTAAATTACCTGATTGTGTGCCAACATTAATACTTGACATCAGATTGAATTTTTTAATATCTGTTAAATTTCCTTTACATTTAGAACAGACAATATTATTGTCAGCAATTAATTTTTCATATTCTTCAATTGACATACTTTCTGGAACTTCTTTTTTTGTGTTTTCTGAGATTAATCTGTCAAGTCTATAAACGGTTTTACATTTTTGACAAGTAGCTATTGGATCATTGAAATTTTTAAGATGACCTGATGCTTGAAAAACATCCTCTGGAAGAATTATTGAACCAGAAATTTCTATAAAATTATTCTTTCTTACAAACTCTTCTCTCCAGAAATTTATAAGATTTATTCTTATCCTATTCCCTATTGGTCCAAACTCGTAGAAACCTGCAAAATTATTTGCATAAATCTCTGCTGATGGGAAATAAAGAGAACGAGTTGCACAAAACTCATTAAATTTTTCCAAACGTGTAGCCATGATTTTCACTATTTCATATTATAAACATTTTGTTTTCTATTATATTATATAGTAATAGAATAAAAACATATTTAAAAATGGCTTTTTTTCTATTTATTTAACATTAGATGTGTGTCAGTAAACACTATTGGGTGCGAGCTGACCGACCATTGCGCGCTAACCGAGCGAAACCGGTTATTGCAGGGGTTCCCGAGCGGTCAAAGGGGCATGGCTTAGGACCATGTGCTTAGTGCTTCGCAGGTTCGAATCCTGCCCTCTGCACTTTTTTTAAAAAACTAGTATCTATTATTGCTTTCTATTATCTTTTTCATTTTCTCAACACGATAATCAATTCCTTTCGTGTCCCCAAATTTTAATTGAGAAAACTTACTTTTGATGATTTGATATTCATTAAAAGAATTAACTAAATTAGTCAATATTTTTTCTCTTTGCTTATCACTTAATTTATTTAAATTTTTTCCTTCAGATTCTAATACTCTTTCATAAAGAGACTGAAGTTTATTCCCAATCGCCCTTTCAATAAAACTCTGGGCAGTTCTTGTGTCTTGTCTAAACTTTTCAACAGCTTCTTCAAATTTTAGTATTGGCTCATTTACTTTCTTTCCGGCTTTTATTTCAGAAATATAATCTAATTCTGCATTAGCCATTGCTTCAAAATGTTGTAATACATCATAATTTTTACTAACTTCTGTAAATTTTTCAGAAAGTAAAGCAGTGCCTAATTTCATTTTTTGTACTTGTATTTTTAATTCTCGTAATTTATTTGCATCTTTAAGTAATTTGGTCTTTACTTTTTCAGGAATTGCTGGTCTTTTTACAATTTTTCCGTGTTTTTTCTTTTTTTCAGCTTTTTCTTTTGGCTTTGGCCTAACGCCTGCAAATTTTGGCATAATCTTTCCCTCTTAAATATTATTAATTTATATTAACAATAATTAAATAAAAGATATTTAAAACTATCTTTTTAACAGAAACTAATTAATTATTTATAAATGGCGCCAGTTTCCATATACCAAAGATAAAAATCAAGCTCACCAAGAGTCAGATTAGTTTCTTTTGCTAGGCCTTCTAATTTTTTCTCTATCTTTAAATATGCGTCTTTGTTAAGATTTTTTGGCTTTTTTACAATCTTATTGTCTGCCAAGATATCGACTATATGAAAATCAATAATTGCATAATCGAAAAAACCAATGTTTCTTAGAAAATGACTAGATTCCTTAAAGCCAAGGCCCTTGATATTTTTTACAAGCCACTCTCTTTTTTCGTACTTGTCTTTAATAGAAAAAAGTTTTTCTTTAATGTCGTCTTTGTGCTCCTGAGCCAGAAAAATAAAATGAGCACGCGTGTTTGGAAACCTGTGACCGTTTGCTTTTAGAAGCTTTGCAAGTTGGGCTTCTGTACCTGTAAGAAAAAGACAACCACACTTCTCTTGAATCTCAACTGCCCTTTTAGCATTAAAATTGGCGGTCATCAAACAAAAGCAAAGCTCTTGAAATATGTCCTGAGAAGATTTCTTGGAAAAACTTTTAAATTGCTTTATCTTTTTAGAAATAGTTTTTTCTATTGCTGTTTTTTTTAAAGCATTAATTTGAGAAACGAGTTTTTTCATATCTGTCCAAGATTTAGTGTATTTTTAGAGAAAAGAAGTCATTTAAGACTTCCAAACTCCGTGTATATTACATAGACATCTTGCACTTATCTTATAGCCCCCACCTTTAAACTCAGCAACAGGCTCATCTCCTGGAGTTAGTTTCTTAACATACACTGAACCATCAATATTAACTTCAATCCATTTGATGTGATGCTCTGCTGTCATTGGGTGTGGTATGTCTCCAACTCTAACAACAATACTATCTCTTGTTTTTTCAATTACTGGAATGTGCTTTTCCTTTAATTGTTCTTCGCTAGTGTCGTGATGAAGATCCATGTTTTGTCCACAGCACACAAGCGTTCCGCCGCCAGCATCAATTACTTCAACAACGTTACCACAGATCGCACATCTATAAATTTCTCCTTTTTTTACCATAGTTTTTTACCCCCTTAATAATTCTCATTTTGTACTCTAAAATACTCTGGTGGATGACCACATGATGGGCATTCCTTTGGTGGTTCCTTTCCTTTGTGCATATATCCACATTTACTACATATCCACACGACTTCTATTTCTTTTTTCAATAACGTTTTTTCATCTAAATTCTTTAATAATTTTTTATATCTTTCTTCGTGATGCTTTTCGGCAATTGCTATTGCTCTAAGTTTGTTTGCAATTTCGGGCATGCCTTCTTTTTCAGCGACATCAGCATATTCTGGATACATACTTGTATATTCGTGATTTTCCCCAGAAATTGCGGCTCTGAGATTGTCTGCTGTATTTCCATATGCTGTTGGAACATCTGCTTCAACAACTAGATCTTCTGTAATATTATTTTGTTTCTTTAATTCTCTTATTAATACAAACAATTGCTTTGCGTGTTCTCTTTCTTGTTCTGCGGTTTCTAAGAAGATATCTGCAATCTGAAATAAGCTTTCTTTTGTTGCAACCTTTGCATAGAAAGTATATCTGTTTCTTGCTTGAGACTCTCCAATAAAAGCCTTACATAGATTTTCTATAGTTTTCATATATTTTACCCCCTTTATCCTATAAATATATAAAAGCATAAATATTAAATATATTGTTATAATATATCTATTGTAAAAAAGTGTGAAAAAGATGACTGAAAAAATAATTGAAGAACTAAGTCAAATAAAATTTAAAGCAACAACCATCTATGAGTCCTTTAAATATCCTTTACATCGTACAAATAAAACACAAAGAATTCCTTTGTTAAAAAATATAAAGAATAATATTGAGGAATTAACTAGACTATTAAATGGGCTTTTAGGTTATTCGTCTATACAATTTAATAAAGAAATTGAAGCAGAAAAGATCAGGCTGTTCCAAAACGTATTTCTGGAAATATCAGGTAAACTACAACAATCAATCTTTTTAGAAGAACACACCACAATTGTAGAAAATGATCTTGTAAATATAAAAAATGAAATTGCAACTCCTGAGAAATACTTTGAAATAGAACAATCTGTTAAAAACAATATAAATAACCTTATTATTTTTATTGATGATGCAAAAAAACAAATTGATCACAAATATGTTAGTCTTGCAAATCAAAAAAGATCTGTTGAAGAGTTATTAAAAACACTTGAAAGAAAAGATCAAACAATATTGGAACTAAACAAAAGGATTGATGAACTCAATTGGATAGATGCAAAAGAAAAAGCAAAAACTTCAAGACTTGCAAATTTAGAAGAAGAATTACTTAAAACCTATAAAGCAAATGAACAGGATCTTACCATTTTAAAGTTGCACATAATACATATTGAAAAGGCCCTAGATAATCTTTTAAGAGAATCAAAATCATTAACTCAAGATATTAATCATCTAGAGGCAAAAAACATATTAAAAGAGCAAGCATCATTGGAATTGATTAAAGAATTAAAAAAAGAATTGATTGCAGCAAAATATAATTTAAAAAATAAGTGATAAATAATGTCTGAATATGATCCATTTGGCGGTAGATTTCCACAAGACTCCGAAAAACCAAAATCTAATTTTAAATTAGATGAAAAAACAATTGGGCTAATTAAGAAAGTAATTATTTTAGTCGTGGTTTTAGGTGTTATTGGGGGCGCGATTTATTTTTTCTTTTTTAATAACATTATAATTAATTTCTCTGTAAAAGACACAGAAGGGAAGGCATTAAATTCTGCAAACATAAAAATCACTCCTGAGAAACAAAATAAATCAATTCAATATTCTCCAGGAGATGAAATAAAATTAAATAAAAATAAAAATTATAAATATGCAATTGAATTAAAAGGATATAAAACAATTAATGGGCAATTAGCTCCTAAAGACATCGTAGAACCAAACCAGGCCATTAAATTAGAAAAAGACATTAGACTAGATGTTCTTTCTTTTATTTGCCCAACAGACGTATTTATTGGGCAAACTGTTAAATGCGAATTACAATTAAATAACATTAGCGAAAATGAGGACTATAATCTAGAAAATTTAATTTTTAGAGACGATAAAGATAAACCGCTTAAAAACTGGGCTGATTTAAATGATGAATTCTTAAGATTTGTAGACGGATTTGATGCAGAAGTCCCTAGCACCAAAATAATTACACACAAAACTAAAGACACTGTTTTTATTTTATTTAGTGTGCCAGAAAGTATTAAACGCGGAACAACACAAAAAATTATGGCAAGAATTAAGTACACAGATAATAATGCAATTCAAGAAATAAAAATATCTCAAGCGCCCAATATAGGGTTTACTTCTGAACTGAGTAGTGCTTTAAATTTAGAAAGCGGAAATGAAATAATTAAAACATATACAATTGATAACTCTAAAAATAAAACAGATCTATCGGGATTAGAACTAGAAATCGATGCAAATTATGAGCCCACAACTGGAGAATTAGATTCTAATTTCGATATAGCCGAAATAATAGTGCCAGATTATACCACCCTAAATGTAAATGCATCTTCGCGTTCACAAGGACAAATAACTATTAAATTACCTAATAATTTAAGGGCGGGAAAAATCACAGGAATTTTAGCATTAAACAGCCCCATTTTTTCTGAACCAAAAAAAATCACATTTACAATTAATATAAAGGAACCAGAAAATAAATTTAATATAAGTCTAAATAAAAGTACAGAAACGTTAGATTATGATGCAAACACTAATATTACAACTATTAAACAGATAACTTTAAATTTAGATAACAAGAACAAAATTCCAGTTCATATAAATTCAATTTATATTGAAAACTCAACAGGAACAACAGATTGTAATCATTGGATAGTTCTTCCTACAGAATATAATGGTTATGACATTCAATCAAATTATAATCCAGCGCCTATAATTTTATTACAAGGATCGGACCTAGGCTCTTTAACAACAATAACTGGATTAAAGATTTGTAATATTAATGTAGATTATAGACATCCATATTTAGATGAAAATATAATTATTAAAAATAAGATACAAATAAGTGTAAATTAAATGGACTATATTGATTGGATAATTTCTAGTGTTTTATTTATTACAGTTATTGCATTTGTACTTATTAGTTTATTTAATATTTTACCTAAATCAAACAACACAAATACAATCAGTGATTTACTATATAAATCTACAATCTCTCTGATTATTCCGGTTTATAATGTTTCTATGATTTCTGAAGATTCAGAAGTGTACCCTTATGTTATTTCAGACTGTAATTATGGTAGAGCAGAAAACACATTTGAAATCGATACAAACAATAATTTGTTATTTGGATTGATTTATGATAAAGATAAATTCTATAATTATGAAACAGACATTAATGCTTTATCTGGTCTTGGAGTACGATTATTATTAGAAAACTTTAATGATTATAATTATCAAGACACTTTTGATTTAAATTCAGGAACCGCAAATATAAGTTCTGGAATTTTAGAGCTAGAGGCCGGTTCAACAATAGACACAACAATAGAATTTTCTAAATATCTTGGTTCATTTGTAACAAATGCAGAAGATATAAACGTATATATTAATTTTGATACTACAAGCGACAGATTTTATTGTAGTTTTAATGAAACAGGCGTCCAGCTTTTTAAAATTGGAGAATCAGAAGCAATTGAAGAAAATAATACTACTCTAAAAACGACAAACTGGAGAAAATTAAATTTTGGATATTACAGGGACTTTGAGGGATTTTCCTGGTTTTTTTGTGGAATTGGCGAAAACATTAATATCCTAGAAACCTCTAGCCAAACACATCCCGAAGAAACCACAATAAGAATTGAAGCAATAGATGATCAAACTTATATAGATGATTTTAGGGTCTATAAAAGTTTAATTAATATAACAGAACATGATGGCACTACAGTTAAAACAGATTCATTAAGAACAACAGTAACTAGCGCAGATATGAGAGTAGAATTCTATGAACTGTCCGAAATGGATGCTAATGAAGTATTGGGGTGTGCTCTGTCTTTTTCCACTTCAAGTGGAAATTTAAATAATTATAATGAGGGGCCAATTAAAATTTTCTCAAATGATTCAAATCAAAACAAATTAGTTTTCTTTCCTATAGCAAAAGAATTTTGGATATATAAGTATACTGGAGAAGATCCAATTACTATTACTTATATAGTTGATGAAATTAAACCGTATAATTTTGGTTCTGCAACAGAAAACGGGCAATTTGTAGATTTAAATAAAATACCAGGAAGCTATGCTGTGCCTGTTTCCTTTGTTCCTGAAAATTCTTTTACAACAGAAAATTTTGGTTCTTTTGATGTGAACTTTAATAAAGTTTTTTCTGAGATTACGCCAACAGGCGGTGGTTCTGAAACGCCAATTATACAATATTGTAAAGTTGAGGGATGTAGCGATATTACCAGTGATTCTAATTTTATATTTGATACTGATACAAACACGGCAGAAGTGATTTTTAAATTTCCGGAAGAAACTGTTGCTAATCAACCATTTAATATTGTTATTATTTTTAACTATTTTAATTTAGAAAATTTAGAAAATGCTACCGGAGAGGCAACGGTGCTTGATGGCACACAGCTTACTGCAAGGGTCTCAGCAGAAGAAATTATAATTGATACAAATCAATTTTATTTATATAATATTTTTAATCCTATTTATCCAAACATTAAACAAACAATAATATTTGATGTCTTTGATAATACAGGATTACATGCACAGGATTGTAACTTCTTTATAAATTGGGGTTCTCAAAATATAGTTGTAACTTGCGATGAAAATTATTTACTTAAAGTTAGATATAGATTTACTGATTTAAATAATACCATTTTAGATTATCCAAATCTATCAATCACAAAGACTAACGAAAGAATTGTGACACAAGAACATTTTGAGAATTTATCTTGTGATTCTTATTTTGTAAATATTAAAAATAAAACATTAGATGTTAACTGTGGTATTGGAGTTAATCCTAATTATAAAATGATTATAAAATATCTTCATAATACGGGATTATTAGAAAATGCAGACATATATATAAAATAAAAAGAACAATTTCTAATTAGATTATTGCTCTAAGAATGAGGATAACGATAGCAATACCTAAAGATAAACCTATTACTGCTTCTGGGGATAATTGCGGACCTGCTACAGACTCCTTAAATTTCATAATTCCTATAGCTGAACTGGGACCTTGATTATTATTTTTAGAATAATTCATCTTCATAAATTTATCACAATTTAAATAGAACTATATATATTTAAAGAAACCAAAACCTTTTATATTAATCTATTTTATATTTTATTAGGGTTGAAGGGTATGGTAGAGCAGAAACAATCAGAATATAAGTGGCTGGTAAGAATAATATTTCTTTTAATAATTATAGTTGCGGCATTATTTGTATTTATTTGGACAGGAACTATAAGGTGCAGATCTATACCTGGCGGCTGCAACGTGTACTGGAGCGTTATGACTATAGTTACAGGAAAACAACAACCGAGCGTTCTAATTTTATATGACCCTACAGATCAGAAAGGTCTGGGTAATCCCGAACTATTAAAAGATTTGCTGACTGATCGAAAAGGGGTGGCAATACACCCTTCCCTTGCGGATATTCGATACCTTAATTCTGAACAATTAAAGAACGTAAGTCTTGTAGTTGTAGAAAAGGCAAGAAAAATTTCTACGCTTCAATTAATGACTATGCGAAACTATATCGCACAAGGCGGAAGAATTGTTTGGATTGGAGATGCAGGAATAGAACACAATGAAGATAAAGGAGATTTGCTATATGTTGGCCCAGAAAACGAAAAAAAAAATGGATGGGTCAGATTAACAGATGCAAATATGATTATATTTTTTAACAGAACTCTAGGGGTTAATTATGTTGCAAATTTTTGCGATATAAGAGATTGCGATGTTGGGGATAAATTTACTGGAAAGTTAATGCCAAGTTCAGACACTCATCCGTTAGTTTATGGTTTAAAACCAAATCTCCCAATCTCTGATAATTATTCTATAGTGACCTTGATAGAACCTAATCCCGTTCCTTTAAAAATAGATTTTGGAGCAAATCTGCGAGATACAAATAATAACGGTTACGGAGACATATTTGATGCCATAGTGACCAGCAATTCAAATAGAGTGGCTTACTATGCTATCCCCCCTGAATATCTTGCAGAAGACAAAGATGGAGAAAACAAATATTTTTCTATTATTTATAATATGTTTGAGGGAATGGTAAATTGACATGACAAAATCTTTTGAAGTCGCAATTTCTATCATTTTGCTTTTATTTTTTGTTTTTTTTTTATTTGAAACTATAAATCAGAAATATTCTCAAAATCCTATACCAGAAGAAGTTAAAACCATAATTTTATTAGAAGCTAGAGATTCGGGATTTAGGGAACTTATCTCTAACTCTGAAGTTGATAATGTCTATTCTTTACTTTATCCGCAAATGGATTATAGATTTAATGTAAGCATTTGTGATTGGTTAGATGATAATTGTGAAAATAGAGAATTAGAGAATTTCGCAAAAAAAAGAGAATTTGTGTATTTCTTTTCTGATACTAATAAAACCCTTCATATTGAATTAGATTAAAGGAGCAATAATTTGAAAAAAGGATTTACATACATTGTAACTACAATGTTACTTATAATACTTATAAGTGGGGTTGTTATTGTATCTAATTATAACGCCCCAGGGAATAAAATAAACCCTGTAGCAATACTTGCAAAAAACTATGAAAACGAGTTCTTAAATATTTTAAACTCTGGTTCATCTGTTGAAGACATTAATCAATTTAATTATAGATTTAAGAAATTTATAAACAGCAATAATTATGATTCTAAATTGTGTAATTTAATTACTACAGAGAATGGGATTATTGCAAGCAATTTTATGGACCAAAATTGTGATTTAATGATAAATGGAGTATCTAATCAAACAATTACAGAGAATAACACAATTATAACAGATATATTTATAAATGATACGAATATATATTTATGTAACTGTTATTATAAGGCAGGAGAGAATATCTATTATATAGATATTTATAATGAGAACTCAAAAACTACATTTAAAAATTAGAGGGGATATTATGAAGAATGTAACTGAACTATTAAATCAGATAGAAGAAAGAACTAACATAATTGTTGCAAAATTAGAAATTTTAAGATTTGCAGAAGAAGATGTTCAGACAATTAAAAAATCATTAGAAGTAATTAAAAAGAAACTTGAATCTGGAGAAATAAGTAAATTTTCGTATGCCACAATGCTAGAAATAAACAAAAAAAGAGCAATGGAAAATACCAATTCCAAAAAGAAAACGTGGGATGAAGTTGCAGAATCCATAAATGAAATAAGCGATTTACTAAATGACTTAAAAGATACATTCAATGCTAAAACAGAATTTGAGGGAATAGATGAAATTAAAACATCAAAGTCTTAAATTATTATTTAAAATCGAATATAAAGATGAGCCATGAAAATACCAAATCAAAAGGATGCATCAAAACTTTATGACCTAATTCTTAATCTTAAAAATATCGAAAATCAAAGAACTGCAAAAGAACAAGAAATATTAACTAAATTCTATAATCAAGAACTAGATTCTAAAAAACTAGTTTCTGAATTAAAGAAAGAAAAATTATTTTCTAATTCTAAAAAATTAGATTTGAATTTTATTAACACATTTATTGAATATAGCAAACAACTAGAATTTCTTTCCGAAAACATAGATGTAACTACTATAAAAGAATATAAATTAACTAAAAGACCAGCACCTTTTATTTTAGGATTAAAAAAAATATTTTCTTCAAAAACTACCAAAATTAGCGAAAAAAAGAAATCTGCAAAACCAAAATTAGTGGAAGTTAACCCAAAAGAGAAAAAACAACAACAAAATATATTCCAAAGCCTTTTTAAAAATCTTAAGACAGATAAAGAAACCATAAAAATTAAAGAAAATGCTAATCCGTTGCCTTCTTTTGAAGAACCAAAAGAATTGTTACCAGAGAACTATCAAATATTAATTGAGGGCTATGCCTATGCATTTGTTGAAGAAAAAGAAGGTTCCAGAAGATATGTTGTTGCAGAACCTGAATTAACCTCAGCTGAAGAAAAAATACTTAAAGAGACAAAACAAGAATTAATAAATAAAATATCACTTATTGAAATAAAAGACGAATCTGAATTAATAAAAAGAATAGAAAAAATATTTAATAAAACAAAGATTACTCCTCAACAAAAATCAAAAATAATGTATTATGTAGGCAGACAGATTAAAGGGCTAGATCTTATAGAACCATTAATGCACGACCCGTTAATTGAAGATATAGAATGCGATGGAACAGGCATTCCAATATTTATTGTTCATAGAAAATATGGCCATCTTGAAACTAATATTGCATACAAAGATGAAAAAGAACTACAACAGTTTGTAATTAAGATGGCGCACTTAAGTAAAAGCTATGTTTCATATGCTAGCCCTTTACTTGATTCTATACTTCCCGACGGTTCTCGTGTTAACGCTACACTTACAACTAACGTTTCAACTAGAGGCCCAACATTTACTATAAGAAAATTCCCACACACCCCTTTAACCGCAATTGATTTAATTACTAGCGGCACATTAAACCCTATGATTGTCGCGTATATTTGGACAATAATGGAATTTCAAAAAACTGCATTAATAATTGGGCCAACAGCTGGCGGGAAAACTACATTATTAAATGTTATTACTTCTTTTATTCCTCCAGGAAGAAGAGTTGTTTCAATTGAAGATACTAGAGAAATAAATTTACTTTTAGATAACTGGGTACCACAAATAACTAGACCCGGGTTTGGCCCCCCTGATGGAACTGGCAAAAAATACGGGGAAGTTACGATGCTTGATCTTATTAAAGAATCATTTAGACAAAGACCAGATTATTTAATTGTAGGGGAAGTCAGAGGAGAAGAAATGTCAATCATGTTTCAGGGCATGGCATCTGGTCACTGTTGTTTGTCTACTGTTCACGCAAGAAGCCTGCCTGACCTCGTAAACCGACTTATAACCCCACCAATATCTCTTGAACCAGCACTATTAACTTCTCTTGACCTTGTTATTGTTACTGGATTTGAAGGTGGCAGCGACATAAAAAGAACAATAAAAGAACTAGATGAAATTAAAGGATTTAATTCTAAAGAAAATAAAATAGAATATACGGCAATATATAATGTTTATGAACGCTCTCAAGAAAAAGACGGGGATTTATTCACACACGAACTGCCAATTACCTATAAGAGCGAAATTTTACAATCTATTGCTAGAGAATATAATATTAATATAAACCATTTATTAGAAATGATAAACAAAAGAATCAAATTTGTAGAAGAATTAACCAAAAATCCCCCAAAAGACTATGTTGAATTTAAAATTGCAATAAATAAATATAAATTGCAAGAAAAAGTAATTACTAATTAGATTTATTTAAAAGGGTCTCTTCTATTAAACAAGTATTCTGGATCTATGTCCTTTGATTTTGTTTTTTGTTTTGGCTTATTTTTTATTTTGATTTTCTTTACTAAAGTTATACTCACTAGAACCACAATTGTTGCAACAATAATATAAATAAAATATTTTGTTAAGTCCTGAGTTTCAATCTCATTAATCCCTGCATCCTTTATTTTTTTTACTTGATTTTTTGCCAGTTTTATCTTGCTTATACTCTCTTCATACCTGCCTTTATTATATAATTCTTTTATTTGAGCATAATTTTGACTTAATTCAGATACAGTTTTTGTGTCTTTCCATAAATTTATATTTTCTGAATTTAGTATTTGATTTATGGAATTATCTAGTGTGCCTTTTAAATCTGTATTAAAATTATATAGCAAAGATTTTGCAACATAATAATTTTGTCTAGTCTCTAGAGTTTGTTGTAAGATCTCTAAGGGACTATTGGGCCCTGCTTTTTCAAAATCAGCAATCACTAAAGAATAGAACTGATTTGTTGATGCAAGGCTATCTGTTATCGTAGAAATGTCCCCGTTTAAGTTATTTGGAGCTTCAATATAGCTCAGGATTATCTTTTTTGTGGTTTCATCTAATTTTTGATCTGCAACTATAACTTCAACAATCTCATTAGTTGAATCTCGGTAATTTATAGAAGATGAAACAATATCGTTATACCCCTTAAACGTATTTTTATATAATAATATCAAACTATCTGCTTTTGTACAATCGGTAGTATCTAAAAACGTAGATTGTTCTTTTTGTAATTTACTAAGCTTTGTTTTCATGTCTTGTAATTGATTAATTAATAATTCTAATTTATCTTTTGTGTTCTGACATTTTGTAGTTATTGAAGAAGAATAATTTGATCTAATAATTCCGTCTAATTTTGCGGATTTTGATTGCAAGGTTATATTTAAATTATCTATTTTGTCAACTAATTGCTGAGACAAATAGTTGTTTCCACTTTTGGTTTTTATATTTCTATTAAGTAAGGCCGTTTTAATGATATTTTGGGTATTTGTATTTATTTCATAAATAACAGACCCATTATTTGATTCTATAGGCAAAAATAACACAATATTTGATTCTGCATCAACAATATTTAGTGTATAATACTCGTTATTATCGCAATCAATATAGTAAACACTGCCAGGATCTAAATATTCATTATTTGACAACATATATTCTTTAGCAATATCCTGTGCCGAATATAAGGAAATGGCTTGTGCCATCGGAATTATAAACAACAAAAACATGACAGCAATAATTTTTTTCATTCTTCCTCTTCTTTAAATATTTTATTGAACAAATATACTATTGCTGCAAATATTAAAAAAACTATTGATAGGCCAGTATAAACGAAAGAAGAAAATGCTAATGCAAAGAAAAATGCAAAATTGCTTTCTATAAAACCCATAAATGGAATTGCCTTTATTGTGTCTATGATTTTGACTTTAATAACTGGCGCATCAAGATCTGGCATTAGTTCTTTTATTTCTGCAGTTGTTTTATTTGCTGCTGCAGAGGTTTTTAGATTTTCCATAAAATCAGTAAAATCAGAAGAAGTTTCATCTGTTTTTATTCTTAATTCCAAATATTCTCTAGATTCCATAATATATTTTAAATTAGACAAAGTGCACTGCTGGTTTATTATATATGAGGTGCTAATCCAGGGGTCAATATTATCTGCAATAAATAGATTTACAAGACCTGCTTCGAATTCTTCTACTTTTTTATTTTGCTCTGGAAGAATATATATTGCAGAAGAAATGAATAATCCAATTATTAAAAATATAGTTAATTTAGATAAATAATCTGTTGTTTGATTAAACAAATTTTTCTCAGATGTTTTTTTAACTATTAAACACAAAATAAGATGTGCTGATATATATAATATTAGAAATAAAATAAAATAAATATTAAGCTTTAAAAATATAACCGAAAAAATAAAAGACAAAAATAAACCGACACCAACAATGATTAAACTTTCTTTTTTTACAGAATTATATATGATTGATAAAATAATTATGGAAGTTATAGGAAAAAATATCACAAAAAATAGAAAATTTAGAGAAAATATAGAATTAAGTATTGTCGCTATATCAAATACCCTGAAAGCATAAGCCGTTAACTTAGAAGAAATCAAAAAATAAATCCAAAAAAATGAAGAGAACGTAACAATTAATAATTTTATTAGATGTTTAGAATTAAATTCCATTGCACCTTTTTTATTTATCATAAATTCCACTATTCAATTATTTCATTTATATTTATTAGATCTATCATTTCTTGATTTTCTTTATCATAAACAAATGTTGTTTCTGCTTGAGAAACATAAGAGCCATTTCTATCAATTAACACAGGATATGCAGATATTGCCTGCGCTTTTAATAGTTCTCTAAATGCAACTTTCCTATCAAAGCTTGACAGGTTTTTCCCTACCCAAAATTCGGAAAATGCCATACCTTCAAAGCTTTTGATTTCTTCTAGTATTTTTCTTGCATTTGAGTTTCTTATTGAAACATCTTTTTCAAAAATAAAGATATAGACGTTGCTTCCTTCTGTCACATATCCATTACCAGTACTAGAGAATGGTTCTATTGCAAACCAAGAATCAATTTCTGATAATTTAATATTAATATTATTTTTTACATTTGGTATTGATGGGTGGTTGTGAGTTGTATATCTTGTAATGGTGTGGCCAGTTAGATTACTTATTGGCTTATAACCATAACCTTTGATTGTATCTTCTATAATTTCCCCAACTTTTGAAACAGTTACAATTTTAGGATTTTTAAGAATATAATCTTTTGAATTTAATAACGCTTTATCGCTTGACTCTTTTAATTTTTCATGAATTTTAGAAAAAACAAAAGTTTGAGAAGAATCTGTAATATAGCCATCAATTGAAACGCCAACATCAACTTTTAAAACATCTGTTTCTTTAAGAATTACTTGCTCTTCGGGGTTATAAGAATTGTGTGCAGCCTCTTGGTTTATAGAAAGGTTAACTGGCCAAGCTGGTTTTGCGCCTTTCTCTTTTATGTAATTTTCTATTTCTGCCCCTATCTCTAAAAAAGAAATGCCTGGTTTAACTATCTTTTTTGCGAATTTTTGTGCGCCATTATTTATAATCCCTGATTTCTTTAAAATGTCGATTTCTGTTTTGTTCATTTTTTTTCTTTTTTATTTGTTAAAAAAACTACCGCAATAAAAGCAACAATAAACCCAAAATATATTGGCATATCTGGAATTGGAACATTCTTTTGTGCTTGTTTAATCATAAACCAAATTTGGCCAATGTTATTTATTGGATTATCATCATCTTCTAATATTGTTGCTCTAATAAGGTGTTGAGCAGTAGATGCATTCGAATCTGGAATAATAATGTTAACAAAAATATTATTGGAATCATTTGCTCCAATGCTTATTGCATTTCCCTCAAAATAATTTCTATCAAAAATCTGGACTGCTTGAGGGGTAAATACTTCTATTCTTAAATTTACATCTTGGGTAGTACTAGAGGTGTTAACAACAATAACATTAATATCAAAATTTGTATCTTCAATTACTGCTTTTGGTGCAATTATCTCACCTATGTAAAAATCAGCAAAAATTGTGCCAGACATTAGTATTAAAAATGCAAATATAAATATTTTTTTCATATCTTTATTCTCCTAAATATAATATAGTAAATATAAAGACAATAAGGTTTATAAAATTAGCTAAAAAAAGAAATAAAGAGAATTAGGCGATTTTTGAATCGTAATTCCCTGCATTTAAATCCTTTAAGGCTTCTGCTGGAGTCTTGCCATCAATATTAACCCCAAGAGATCTACAGGTTCCAAAAACTTCTCTAATTCCGGCTTTAAAACTTCTTGCACTCAATTGACCATACTTTGCTTTTGTTATTTTTAGAATCTTATCAAAAGTAATGTTTCCGGCAATTTCTGTTCCGGCTTTCCCTGAGGCCTTTTTAATATTTAATTCTTTTTTTATTAATGCGCTTGTTAATGGTGCACCGACTTCAACAGAATAGCTCTTATCTGAATTAATATGAACTTTAACTGGCACTTGCATGCCTTCTAATTCCTTTGTTACTCTGTTTATTTCTTTAACAACTTCCATTGTGTTAACACCTAATGGCCCTAAAGCTGGACCAAGTGGTGGACCTGCACTAGCTTTTCCTGCGTCTACTAAAACTTTTATTGTTGGCATATATTTTTCACATCCTTTAATTTAATAATTTAATATTTTCTGCTTTCATTGTTATTGGAACTTTGACTGTTGCATCAAACAACTCAATAACTACTTCTTCTTTTGCAACATTTACTCTTGTTACTTTTGCTCTTGAACCTTTAAAAGGACCTAAGATAATCTCTACGGTCTGTCCTGGCTTAATAGAACTCATTAATGGTCTGGATTCTAAGATTCCCGCAATCTCTTTAATATTTATATTGCCTGTAACCATTTGCCCACCCTTAATGTGAGGGACGTTATGTATTAACAGCTCTACGGTTTTTTCCTCTTGGGCTTCTATCAATATGTAGCCTTTAAGATCAGCCATCTCTACTAGAGAATAGACTGGAAGTCCTTCTTCTTTAATTCTGTGGTGAAGAATATCTATAACAACTCTTTCTTGACCAACTGTTGTTCTAACTGTAAATATCATACTTTTCCGCCTATTATATTCATTATTATTCTTACTATAAAACCAATAACTCCAATAACAATCATACCAATACCAACGATCTTTGCCATTGCCCAGTATTCTTTCTTTCCTGGTTTTTTTGCAATCAATAGAATTCTTTTTGATGATTCAAAAAATTCTTTTATTTTATTTACCATCTTTTATCACATTTATACGCTTTCAATATTTAGTTCTAATTTTTCTTTTTTCTTTCCTATGTTTGTTCCAACAATGTCACTTAAGTAAGGAATATCTGCGCCTGCAATTACTGCCATAACTTTTATTGAGTTTCTTGGCATGTCCTCATCAACCATGGCCCCCCAGATAATGTGAGCATCTTGACTAATCTTTGAAGCTACCGTTTCAACTATTAGCTCTGCTTCTTTAAGAGTCATGTCTTGGCCACCCAAAACATTTACTAGAGCTTTTCTAGCATTACCAATCTCAATATCAAGTAATGGTGAGGTTAGTGCATCTTCTACTGCTTCCATTGCTCTTGAATCGTTATTATTCTTGTTTATTGAGCTTTCTCCAACACCGATCATTGCTAGACCCCCATTTGAAAGTATGGTTCTTAGATCAGCAAAGTCAAGATTAATTATTCCTGCTTTTGTTACTAGTTCAATTATTCCTTTAACTGATTGTGTTAAGATTTTATCCACTTCTTGAAAAGCAATCTGTAATGGTAAGTCTGGTGCAATTTCTAAAATCTTATCATTTGGAATAATTATTAAAGTATCAACTTCTTTCTTTAATCTTTCAAGACCACCTAGTGCATTTTCAATTCTTTGCTTTCCTTCAACAGCAAATGGTAAGGTTACAACGCCTATTATTAGTGCGCCTTTTTCTTTTGCAATCCTGGCCACTTCTGGTATTGCGCCTGTTCCTGTTCCTCCGCCAAGTCCACAAGTAACAAAGACCATGTCTGCGTCTTTTAATACATTCTTTATTTCGTCTTTGGATTCCTCTGCTGCAGCTCTGCCAACTTCTGGGTTTGAACCAGCACCAAGGCCTCTTGTAGTTTTCTTTCCTATTAGCATTTTTTTATCTGCTCTAATCTTTAATAATGCTTGAGCATCAGTATTCATGGCTATCATTATTGCGCCTTCAATACCTGTCTGATTCATTCTGTCAAGACTATTACCGCCAGAACCGCCAACACCAATAACATAGATGTTTGGAAGAGATGCTTTTAGAAATTCCTCTAATTCCTCATCATCACTTCTTTGAACTTTTTCACTATTCTCGTCTTGTGCAACTACGCGGCTGCTTTGCATTCCTGACAAAATTCATTCCCCCTGGCTTGTTATCTTATCTTTAAACATAAAACATAAATATAATATAAAAAAAGATATTATATTTATAGACTAGAAACCTTTAAATATAAATCTATTTTAGGTTATATAGAGACAGAAAGCTAAAATTAAGGAATTTTTATGATAGATAAAGACATTTTAAGAATTGGTAAAGACATTAAAGAAATAAAAATACAAGGCGCAAGTAAGATTGAGCTTGCTGCAGTTAATGGTATTAAAGAACTTATTAATAAAAGCAAATTTGAAGGAAACGACTTTTTAGGAGTCGTTGTAGAAAATATTAATCATTTGATTTCTCAAAGACCAAATGAACCAAAACTTAGAAACTCTCTTTCTTATATCTGGCAGATGTCAAACAAATATTTCAGTATAAAAGACAGAAATTTACTTGTTGATTTGATTGAAAATTATGAGAGAAATATTACGCAAAATAATGAACTGATTTCAGAATATGCTTCTCAGTTGATTGTTAATGGCTCAACAATTCTTACACATTGCCATTCTAACTTAGTAGAAAACGCATTTAAGAAGGCCTATGATAGAGGCACAGACTTTGAAGTAATCTGTACTGAGACTAGACCTAGGTTTCAGGGACGAATTACTGCTAAAGCCCTAAGCGAATATGGAATCAAGACTACGCAGATTGTGGATTCTGCAGTATCAGGGTATCTTAAAAAGATTGATTTTTTTATGACTGGTGCTGATGTTATTTTTCAAGACGGTTCTATTATGAACAAAGTTGGAACGCACACAATTAGTATTGTTGCTAAGAATTTTAAGACTCCGCACATTGTTCTAACTTCCACTCATTGTGTGGAGACAGATGTTTTTGTTTCTTTAAATGAATCTATAGAAGAAAGAGATATTGATGAGATTTGGAAAGTTGAAGACGGAAGGCCAAAAGATTTAAAGTTAAGAAATCTTTCTTTTGATATTGTTCCAAACGAATTGATTGATAAATTCATAACAGAAGAAGGTGTTTTTTCTCCAGAAACTCTTGCACTCTGGGTTAGGAAGAATTTGAAATAAAAACCCAAATTATTTAAATTAAACGGAAATTTGATTCTCTATAATTAAATTATTGTTTATGCAAGAATAGTCATTTACCTTTATATCTAATGCCTTAACTCGTTTTATAGTTAAATCTAAATATTTCTTATCTAAATCAATACCAATATATCTGCGATTATACAATTTAGATACAATGCCTGTTGTCCCAGAACCATTAAATGGGTCTAATACTAGATCTCCTTTGTCAGTTGTGGATAAAACAATTCTTTTCAATAATTCTAATGGTTTTTGGGTGGGGTGTTTACCCGATCTTTTTTCCAGTTGAGGTGTTAGAGGTATCCACCAAACACTTCTCATTTGTTTTCCTGATTCACTAATCTTATCTTCCCATTTTTTCATAAGTTCATAATTAAATTTGTGTTTAGATCCTTTTTCTTTTCTTGCCCAAATCAAAGTTTCGTGGCTATGAGCAAAATATCTACAACTTAAATTTGGCGGGGCATTAGGTTTAAACCAAGAAATTTCATTAAGTATTTGATAATCTAATATTTGTAATGCATAACCAACTTGATAAATGTTGTGCATTGTTCCGGATATCCAAATACTTCCTGTATCTTTTAAAACTCTTCTACACTCAGATAACCAGTCAAATGTAAATTCAAAATCTTTAACAACCCCGTTTGATTTATCCCAATCTGCTTTATTTACTGAAACCATTTTACCGGCTTTACAAGAAACGCCGCCATTTGATAAAAAGTACGGGGGGTCTGCAAAAATAAGATCTACTGAATTGTCTGGCATTTCTTTTAATATTTTAATACAATCTCCTTGATGAAGATTAAAATCAAGAGAATTATAATAGTTCATAAAGATATATACAATTAGTTATTTATATATCTTTTGGGGGTAGTTGTCCAGTGGCATTATGGTTTAGGCAAACCTAAAAATTCCAAGGGTATTTCATTAAAGAAATAATAACAATTTACTGATTTTATATAATCTAAAACATCTTTGTATTCTAGTTTTTTGAACCAATCATTTAACAGATAAGTGTATTTAACTTTGATATTTAATGGTTTAAATAATTTGTTATATTGTTTATTCTTAAAATCGCAAGTCTGTAATTTTTCATCTACAGAACCAGCCACTTCTTGAAATTTAATTTCTATAATAAATAGTGTGCGTTCTTTCAATACAAATATAGCATCATCAGGCAATAACTTTTTAGAAATATAATTCAAATAATTTATGCCACTTGGTTCTAAAAAATTTTTATAAATTTTGTGTTTTTGATAAAAGGTAGCAATCTTTTTACCATTAAAGAAAATATCGTCGTTCTTTATGTCATATCCTTTAATTTGAGTAAATAATTGCTTTAACGAAATTCTTTCTTCAAATCTAAGTCCAGTAATGGTTTTCCCTCCACCGACGCCACTTTTTATCATATTATCACCAATTAATAATTTTTTATTAGTACTTCCTTAATTTCATTTCTTTTTGTGCCATCACAATTTATCATTCTTTTTGCTAAAACTTCTTTGATTTTATATTTTTTATATTGTTCTTTAATAAATGGGGTTGGACTATTGCTTTCTAAAACAAAACACCCTTTTTTATCCAATTTATCAAATATATTTTTTAATCTCAATTGATCGGATCTAACAAAGTCATTACTTGTATAACTTGTAAAACTATTCCCGTTTATTTGATCATATGGCGGATCAAAATATATAAATTCTTTCGCCTTTGCAAAATCTATAACGTCTTCAAAAGGCATTACCTTCATTTGTACATTTTGTAATAATCTTGATGCCTCTAATATATTTTTTTTACTAAATATTTCTGGATTCTTGTATTTGCCCATAGGCACATTAAATTGATTGTCTTTGTTTACTCTATATAATCCATTAAAACAAGTTTTATTTAGATAAATAAATCTTGCAGCTCTTTCAATATTATCTAATTTATTGTATTTTGGGTCACTAAGAACAATTCCTAATCTTTTTGTTGTTGGAGTTTCAAGTCCTCTAATGGTATAATAAAATTCTTCTGAATGCTTAGACTTATATTTCTCTAACATTTTAATTAATTCGTCTGGCTCTGTTTTAATTATTAAAAACGAATTTATTAACTCTTCATTAATATCAGAAATTAAAACTCTTTTTGGGGGAAAGTTTTCTAAAATATAGAATAATAGTGCGCCGCCACCAATAAAGGGTTCATAATAGCCTTTTATTTCTTTTGGCATAGTAGAAATAATCTCTTTTAATAGCTGGTTCTTTCCTCCAGCCCATTTAACAAAAGGTTTTGCCATATGTTGTCTATTTTTATTATATAACTTATAATTGAATATATTTATAAAATCTAACGTGTTATTCTTTTGTGAAAATGAGATAATGCCCACAAATTTAGGAATTATATAAAACTCTAATCTGTTAATTTAAAATTGGTTATTGTAATCGGTTATAACTACGGAGGATAATTAAAAAAATTAAATAAGGTGCTTATATTTCTTCATAGCCTCTTTTTCAGAAAGATATTTCAGGTTTTTCTTTTTCATTTCTAATTGTTCCTTTTTTAGTTTCTTTGCAACAAGCAATAATTCTTTATCTTTGCTTACCATTATTATCCCCTTTTATCTTTTTAGAAAAATTCTCCAAGACCTTTTTGCTTGGTGTTTGTGACTAGCTCGTCTTTTGAGATTCCAAGCTCTTCAAGGATCGGAAGTATTGCTGGAACTAACTGATTGTTAATATAATAATCTACATCATAGTCTTTGTCTTTAACAAACTCTGCAATCTGTGACTTGTCTGAAATGCTTTTGCCTTTCTCGGTGATTATAAATTCAACAAGATCTCCAACCTTAAATTTCTTTCCTGCTTTTTTTGCGTTCTTGACTGCTGACATTGCAGGGTTTAAGGTCTTATAGCTTTCAAGAGATTTATGCACAAAGGTTTGAATGATTAGCTTGTTATTTGGAATTTCTTTATTTTTTAAATCCTCAATTATAAACTGAAGATATTTTAAAGCCTTAACGTTATCTTGCTCTTTTAGTACAATCTTTAAAATTTCTTTTTGTGTTTCTTTAACAAGAGGACACCAATCATGCCTTACATATTCAAAGCCCTTAATCTTAAGGTTTCCATTGTAATCAAGAAGAGCATACTTCTTCTTTGCTGCTCTTTCTTTGTCTCTTGCGTGCACAAAAAGACCAGACATATAAATGTTTTCTAGTTCTAAATTCATTGCTTTTGGAAGATTGTTATTTATTTCTCTAAGATCTTCTTTTAGTTTATCAATACTTCTAAACTCAATAAAACAAGAATCTGTGTCGCCATAGATTACTAGATAGCCTTTGCTTTCAAGAAGCCGTATCATGTCTTGTATCTTTGATCTTACAAGATAATACATTATCTCTAGACTAGACCTAGAATACCAGCGAGCACCAGAAAAGCCCATATAACCATAGGTTGAAGCCAAGAATATCTTTAAAGCATACTGCTTAGCAAACATGTTTCTGTATTCTTGTGTGTCTTTTTCTAAAAGCTTTGCGCTTTCTTTATAGCCTGCTCTTAATGTCAATAATTCTTCAAGGACTTCTGGAACAAATCCTTTCTTGTTTTTACAAATATAGTGACCTGTAATATTTTCTAAACTGGATTTGTCACAACATGAGCAATCAACAGTCTCTGGAGAAATATTATAAGATATCATAATAGAGATATGATAGCTTCTAAAATCCAGAACTGCGATATTCTTGTGTAACCCAGGAATTGGAGACTTAACAAATGCTCCACTAAAGGTGTATTTCTGCCTTTCAGAAATCTCTTCTGCTCTTGGCTTGTTTGGAATAATCTTGTTTTTCTTAAAATAATATTTAAAGAACAATCTTTCAACCATTGCTCCTGCTGAAGAAAAAACAATATCATTAACTGGAAAGTTAATAAAATCAGAAATCTCAAAAGCTATTGGCATATAGTTGTTTGCTAGTTCTATTGTTGCAATGGTGTCGTCTAGATTATAATCAATAATCTTATAATAATCCTTTGAAAGATAAAGCTCTCTCATCTCTTTTGGTGGGAGAGTAAGCTTTGGGTTTCCTGTTAGTTTTGAATATAGAGAATTTAAATCTAGCTTTGGATAATTAAATACCTGTAGATATCTTAGTAATCTCATTAAGGCATAGACATCAATATGAATTGTTCCTTGAAGATTGACTTTTCGAGTTTGTGATTTAGAAAAGATTAAGCGGCTGTTTGAAAAGCTTAAAGACTTGCCAGTTTTTGCCTTATAGGTTTTTTCAAGATATTCAAAATCAAAGATTCCGTTGTATGTGTAAACTATATCTATATTTTTAGAAGCAATAAAGTTTGTAAACTCCTCAATCATCTTTATTTCATCTGTAAAAAGATGAAGGTCTAGAAACTGATAGTGCTTTTGTAGTTCTTCTTTTGTTTTTTCTAAATTGTCTGTTTTATCTATTAGAAAAAATATGGCTTTTTGTTTGTTATTGTCTGTGTAAGCAATTGAAATTATTTTATCATTTCCGGGTTTTGGAAAAGACAAGCTTTCTGGAACTAACACTTCTATATCAAAAGAACAAATATTAAGTTTAGAAAGATCTGTATTTTCTTTTGGTATTATTTCTGTTATTTTATTTTCTGTGTTAAGAGTGTATTCTACTTCTTTAAGATAACTTAAATTCTTATCTAATAGAAATCTATAAACAAAAGGAATATCGTACTCGTAAAGCTTGTATTTCTTGTTTGGGAAAAAATCTGTTTCAAAAAAAGCAGTTCTTGCTTTTACTAAGTCTTCTATATTTTCAAAAATCAGTTTATAGACGTTTTCTTCTTTTAGAATGATTCCTAAAACGTTTTCTTTAGATTTTAGATTTTCGATTTCTTCTGAATTAAGTTTTTGGTTTAAAGAAAGATAAAAGTACGGCTGATAGTCAACTGGATAAGTCTGTTTTATCTGGTCTTTTTTAATAGTAACAAAAAGTTGGCTTTCTTTATAGTAAGCATCAATAAAAATTCCAGTGTTTTCTTTTAAATTTTGATTATTATCTTGCTTTGGCGCTTTTTTAAATATATTAAACATAATTAAAAACTATTTATATAAAAATAAGAAAAAATTATATAAGGCTTATTAAGAAAATTAAAGCCATTAATACTAAAGTTAATGCTATCTTGTAGACTGGTTTTTTAACTTCAAATCCTATTTCTGTAAACTCGTAAAGCATTATCAACCAGTAAACAATCATAAATATTGTTAATAGAAATACTAAAATTGCACCAATCATGTTTGCAAGAGTTAATTCTGGAAATAGCGTTGCACTATTTATTAAACTTGGATTAACTGCAAGCATTTGAAGAGAAGAAATGATTGAAGGGAATAATGTAAAAACAAGTAATGCACAAAGTATAGTATAGATTATTGAGGTTGCTCTAAATGCTGCGATTGCAGAAAGCACTTTTTCATATGGTTTTTTTGGAAGGTTTTTTTGTCCTCTTATAAAATACATTATTAGATAGATTGCAAGACCTAAGACTAGCCATGTTAGAATAACTCCAGTAAGCAACTGATTAAGTATGTATATTCCTAAATCTTGACCTTTAAATAGCAAATAAATCAAAATATTAATTATTATTGCAAAAAGAACAATAAATATGCTTTCTTTTATACCAATCTTAAAAAAGAAATAATCAATTATAGCTTTTGGTCCTCTTTTAGGCTTATAGGCCTCTGGTAAGTTTGTTTCAGTTTTTCTAGTTGCTGGCATTTTTTTCACCAAATTTAAATAAATAACCTAAATATATTTAGATAAAAGAATATATAAATGTTATGAAAAAGAAAAAAGAGAGATTAACTCTCTTGTTTGAAATTATCTCTGCATTACAGATATTGTATATTCGCCAGAAAAGATTTCGCTATTTTCACATCCTTCTTTTACTGCCATTGCTTGTAGAGTCATATCTGCGCCATAGAATTCTATTTCGGATGAATATGGTGTGCTTTCTATTGTTGGTGTTGAACCATCTGTTGTATAATAGATTGTTGCGCCGTCTGTTGAAGTACTAAGTGAAATCATTTCATAGGAATAAGTTCCTGGAACAGGATCTGCTGTTGGTGTTGCAACTTTTCTTACTGGAACATTTGTATTTGGTATGTTTTCTAAAGTTATAAACTGGTTATCAGAAGTTATTAGAATCACTGTTATTGTTGAAGCAGTAATCTCAAGATCTGCAAAACCTTCTAAATTTATTACATTTGAACCTTCTTCTAAAGGAACTGGGTCTTCTAAAGTTACTTCTATTGTTTCCATATTGTCTGCTATAACTTTATACCCCACAATCATTATTTCTTGATCTTCTATTTCTGCTGGTGGACTATAGTTTAAAGAGACTTCTCCTGCATCTACTGATTCTGGGTAGACATAATTATCTGGATTTGCCTGAGAATTTGTAACCGTTTTTGTATTATCTAAACTACTTGAAGACGTTTCTCTACTCCAAGTTAAAAGAATAGTACCTAGAATTACTGCGACAACAACTACCAAAATTACTGTTATAATTGGAGCAATCCCTTTTAGTTTGATTTTTAATTTTGATGACATATTATGATGACATATTATTATTATTATATATTAAAAACGTTTCTTTTTTAGTTTTAAAAGCATTTAAATATTTTTAGAATACTATATTCTATTAATGGCTAGAAAAAAACAAGTGTTCTCTAAACCTTTCAATCTGGTTTATGAAAATAAATATCCTGATTTGTTAGTGGGTCCTGGATTCTATGAGGAACAAAATATTGCAGGGGATTCTGATCCAAAAACCTGGATTAAGAAAAAACCAGAAGAGATTGAAAGAGAAAGAGCTAAACAAATCTTTACTTTTAAAAGTTTTAGAAAAACAGACGCTAATAGGTTTGATAAAAACCTTACAGAGATACAACTTCTTTCGCAATCAGTTGATACCACTGAAATTGAAGTTGGATTAGAAACTAAAGCAAAAAAGATTAATGAAAACTATAGTGGGATTAATAATTTTTCTTATGGTCTTGAAGATCTTAAAATTATTGATAATATAAAGATTCCACAAAGTATTGATAAAGTTGTTAGCGATGGCGACCTTAAAGCTAAAGAAGGAATATTAAGATTAAATGAGAAGTTAGAAGACGTTTATAAGATTGAACAGATACTGTCTATGGGACTTCTTGGAGTAACTAAAAACAGAGTACTTGTTCCAACCAGGTGGGCAATAACTTCAACTGATGATATTATTTCTAAAGATTTGATTGAGAATACTCTTCTAGATTACTCAACAATTGACAAATACGAAGTATTTTCTTTTATGTTCTATCAAAATATCTTTTATGTGCTACTTGTTCCAAGACTTTGGGGCTTTGAGCAGATTGAGATTCAAGGTGAGAATGTTTGTGAGGATTATGAGATTAATGGACCAAGAAAGAAGTATGCAAGCAGCGTGACTGGCGGATACTATGCTTCTAGAATCGAAGTTGCAAGATATCTTTCAAAAAGAAAAAGACAAGCTTCTGTTATTGTTTTTAGAGACATCTCTCCTGAGTATCGTTCAAAAGGAGTTTGGGTGATTAGAGAAACTGTTAAAGAAGCATTAACAAAAGAACCTTATGTTTTTGAAACTCTTGAACAAGCAACGGGTTTTATTAATCAACATATCAGAAACGGAATAAGTTATTGGCTAAACCATTCAGAACTCTATAAAGAAATAAAAACGCAAAAGAAAATTACTGATTTTTTTAAATTATAAAAATAGAATAAAACCCAATATACAAAATATCACTTCAACAAGAAGTATGCTTGTGGTTACTTGCTTTTCTGTAAATCTTCTTTTAAAGAGTGTTGGAAGAAACATCATTATGTGTGTCCAAGAATAAATGCGTTTGTATGGCATCTTTAGCGTTCCGTCTTTTTGAAGATTGCCAAGACTTCTAACCTTTAGCTTTCCTCGTAGTTTTAGAATTATCTCTATGCCCCAAGGTATGAAAATAAATAATGCAAAGCTTTCAATATTGCCAATAATAGCAATACTTGCAAAGGTTGCTCCGAAAAGATATGTCAAAGAATCTCCTGGAAGCATTTTGGCAGGATACCAATTATTTAGAAGATATGGTGCTAATGCAAATAAGGCCATAAACGAAATAACTGCTGCTTCAGTTCTTCCGTTAATTATTGAAAAGATGCCAAGAGAAATCATAACAATTGCCATTAACCCGCCTTCTAAACCATTGGCACCAGCAAGCATATTTGTAGAATTTGTTATAACCACAAATAATATTGGAACAATTAAAAGTGCATACAACACTCCAAAATTTATTGTACCGATTAACGGAATTGCCATTGTAGAATCTCCGGCCATTATGGCAATCAACGGAATTGCAGCAAGCACCGTTAAAAGAGGCTTTAGCCATTGTGGAAGGCCAACTCTTATCTCTAGATCTCCATATATATTCTTTACTGGTTCTTTACTAATATTTATATCATCAAAGAAGCCAATTAATGTCGCAATCAAAATTGAAAGAGTTGTTGCAATAATTAAAGTTATATTTGTCTGAAAATAAAAAGCAGAAAGCAATACAAAAAACATAATGCCAATAAGAAAACCAAAAAATACAGGAATGCCCCCTGATTGAGGCAAAGTTGGTTTTTCTTTCTTTTGTTGATCAACAGCAATTATGCCTCTTGTCACAAAGAATTTTTTAAATTGCGTTATTGCAAAAAAAGAAGCTAAAAATGAAACTAAACAACTTAATATTAGTATTATATAGTTCATTTAATTTGCCTAGTTTAATTTGTCTTTATTAACACTATAAACTCTTACGTCTCCAGATGAATAGGAAAGCTCAATAAATGGCTCAACTGTTGGATCATTAAACCAAACTCTTGCAAATATTGTTTTGTTTATTGCTGCATTTATTAAATAAATTCTGGAATTGTCTTTTTCTTTATAAAGATACACTGGCATTCCTTGCATTATTTGGTCAGGCGCGGTGTGATATTCTGTTTTTATTTTTGCCATCTCTGCTTCTGGCAATACATTCCCTTGACAGTTATAGCTTACTGCACCAGATATTGGTGTAACTACTTTTGAACAGCCAAGCCCTAGACCATAATATTTTGTGACTCTTGGATCACTAAAGTTTGTGGTCCAATAACCATATATCGCAAAAGAAGACATTCTAGTTAGATATGATGATTCTACCATAAAATAATCTGCATCATATTTCTTTAGCATACCTTTAGAAAAATTAAGATCTTCAGAAATCAAAAACATACCAAAGTCGCTTGTTGCTTCAGCACTCGCATTTGTATTATCTGTGCTTACTTTTCTTTCTGTAAAATATGCAATCCAGTGTCCTGAATCCCACCAGTTAAATATTTTTGCATCAGCTGAAGAATTATCCTTTACCCAAAACATTGCATTCTGCCAATCCTTTGCTTCGTCAATTGGGGGAACCTTACTCATTACAAAAAAACTTCCTGCGGCAATTGCGCCTATTAAAAAGATTGCAGAAATTATTGTTAGCGTTCTTTTGTAAGCTAGAGCTCTGTGTTGTAGCTTTTCTGTTGCTAGGAAAAACAAGAACCCAAAGCCCGCGGCAATTGGTAACCCTAGAGTGTAAGTAAATTTTAATTTTGTCCAAGCCATAAATCCAGTAATTAATATCCAAAAGAAAATAATTAAAACAAAATAATCAATATTATCGTGTTTATAATCTTCATTTTCTTTTTCTTTGTTTTTGTATTTGCCAAAGATAAGATATAATGGAATTATTAATAATGCTAAAAATGGAATAACAACTAAAAGACTATATTTCTCTAAGAAAAACTGCTTACCAGTGTTTTCTTCACCAACCGTTGCTCCAATTACATCTTCTGCTGCTACATTTTCTTTGTTTATTCTATCTATGTTATCAGTAGATATTGGCAAATAATTTGTAACATACTCAGATGTTCTTTTTATCCAGCCAGTTCCACTATAGGCCGTAGTAATTATTGTAAACAATAAAAAACAAGTTAAGAATACTTTTGAAAATGCTAGTATTTCTTTTTTGTTTATTTTTTTTATAAGCATATAAACAAGCATTGTCCCGAAATAAGCTAATAGCACCAATGGAATTAACAAAAACATATCCCAGGTTATTGCCATTAAAAAGAAGAAAAATGCACCTACAATAGAAGATATTAGCCAGTTCTTTAATTTATGTCTATTCTGTATTGCCATAACTAAGAATATAAAACCTAATACTAGCCACAAAAATCCTAAAGAATCTTCTTCAAAGAATCCTCCCATTGTTCTGTAGACAAACGCGGGGACGGTGGCTGCCATTACTCCCATTGCAACGCCTGTTCTGGTGTTATACATTTTCGTACCTAAGAAAAACATAGCAACAGAAATTAATGCCCCAAAGATTGCAGGAAGCCATCTAGCATATTCCATCAATAGCCATTTATCATAGGCTGCTCCAAAGGTTGTTATTGTATAAACTGCTGCTGTAAAAAACCATAAGAAGTTTGGCCAAATCCCGTAGTTCGTTCCACCTTGCTGATAGAACCCCAAAGGATCGTTAGTTGGGAGATCTCCTTGAACGACATAGCCTGTTGCTCTAAGATGCCAGTATGGATCATATTCGAACATATAGTCATATCTTAAAATGTGCGCCCTTATTGCAAGGCCTAAAACAAAAATCAGGACTGCTATTAAAATTATTAGCCAGTGTTTAGAAAAAAAATGCTTAATCTTCTTCATTGAAAGTCAACTCTTATTAAAATTTGCTTGAATCACTTAAATAATAAGAGCCATTATGTTTTTAAAAGAAATATATTTTAGAAAATCAAGTTATAAAAAGGAAAATAAAAAATTAAAACAAAATAAGAATAATTTAAGTTAGCAACTAACTTGCTGCTCCAAGAAAGAACTTAGTGCAAGACAATATCGGAGATAAACTTTACTTCTGGGTTCGAAAAGGGTCCAGGTGTTTCTCTATCCCTATGGTCGCTAACAAATAATATATGATTGATAAGGTTTTTAAATAGTTGGGTTTATTTCTTTTTCTTTGAAGTCTTTTCTTCTGTATTTACGTCTTTTTGACCAGCTAAAACCTTTTTTAATTTGTTTAGACCTTTAACAATATCTTCTTCTGATTTTGCACCAGCACAAATTAATTTCCCGTTCTTGAAAAGTAACATCGTAAGCTTTGGATTAAAAAGTCTAACAATTGCGCCAGGAAATTGCTCTGGTTCGTATTCAATATTATCAAGAGTTACTGCCGCATTAAAAAGATCAATCTGCTTGTTAAGATTTGATGTTGCAACAAGATTAACAATCTTATAACTTACTCTTTCTTTTAAAGTTACGCCTTTTTGTACTTCGCCTATAATCTTTGTTGCTTTCTTAATTGCTGTTTTTATGTCTTTTTCACAAGACGCACCAGAGATTATTATGTTTCCATTCTTAAATAGAAGTAAAGAAACTCTTGGTTCGTCCATCTTTAATATTGCGCCAGGAAACTGCTCTGGTTCGTATTCAACTTCTGGTATTGCTGTTGCAAGATTATAAAGATCTAAACCAGCCCCAAGAGAGCTTGAAGCAACTAAATTAACAATTTTATATTCCATTTTTTTCTCCTTTAAAATTTTTACAAAAAGCAAATGTTTATATATATAATTTATATACCCAAGCATTTATAAACTAACTTTTTGGTTTTTTTAATTAACCGTTTGATAGTGTTTATGTTAGATTTCCTGATTTTTATTATTATTTTTGTTTGGCTTTTATTTTGCAAATAGTGCCTTATAAAAGCTTTTTGTCTCAATAATTATATATAAAAATAAAAAAATAAAAAAGGAATGAGAAAAAAATGGCAAACAAAAAAGCAAAAGGAAAGAGATCTTTAACGCGAAGAAGATATAAGAGAAATGTAAGAGAAAAAACAACAGTTAATCAACTGATTAAACCAATTAAGGTTGAAGACGTTGTTCAAGTTAACGCAAATAGTGCAGTTCATTCAGGTATTCCACACAGAAGAGTTGATGGCATAACTGGTAAAGTCATTGGCTTTCAAGGAAACTGCCCAATAGTTCAGTTAAAAGACGGAAACAAAACAAAAAAGATAATTACACACAGAGTACATCTTAAAATTATCAAGCAAATAGCAAAGGGTGAAAAGAAATGATAAATAACCCAAATTATGTTGATGATTTAAGCCTTGCAGAAGTTAAGAAAATCTTAACTGAAAAAGGAAAAGACAAAGAACTTAATTATGAACAAAAGCTTGCACTTGAACATGCAAAGCAATTTGCAAAGTTGACACCATTAAAAGCAGAGAAACTTAAAAAAGAACTTATGGAGATGGAACTACCAAACGAAGTAGCAACAAAGATTGTTGATATCCTTCCTAATGCTATAGAGTTAGATTTGATAGCAGAGAAAAACAAGACAATAACTGATGACAACAAAGAAAAGATATTAACACTTGTAAACAAGTATAAAAAGGATGAATAAATAAGTTATGATAGAAATTAAAAAAGAAGCAATTGTTCTTGACAGAGCAACAAAAGAAATACAATTCAAACAGACGCCAATCATTCAGTGTATTGGTGTGTCTAACTTTTCTTTATTAGAATTGTATAGCGATGAAACTCCTAAACTACAGGAGACAATAAGCACAGAAGACAAGCCCATAAAAAGAATAACCTATGACAAATTAACAACCATTGCTAAAAAAGAACTAGAAAAGGCCATTGAAACCATTGTAAATAATAATCAAGACAGATTTGTTACTTTTTTTAATAATGCTAGACCAATAAATGCTAGAAGACATCAGCTTGATTTACTTCCAATGATTGGAAAGAAACACAGAATGGCATTAATGGAATACTTAGAAAAGAATGGACCAATTAAAACACTTGAAGATCTTAAAAAAATTGAGTTATTCCCCGATCCAATTAAAGTAATTGTTAATAGAGTAATTACAGAAATTGAGAATAACGAAGACGAGAAGTTCTTTTTGTTTACTATACCAATTATTAAAAAATTCTAAATTCTTTAAACATGATAAAAGACCTATACTCTCAAATGTTAAAATATAACTTTAAGCCTAGCCATAGCTTAGATCAAAACTTTATTGTTGATGATAAGGTTATTGAAAAGGTTGTAGAACTTCTTGATATCAAGAAGACAGATGTAATTCTAGAGGTTGGCCCAGGAACTGGCTTTCTGACCAAACATCTTCTTGAAAAAGCTAAACAAGTAATTGCTATAGAAAAAGACAAAAAAATGTTTGAGATCTTAAAGCAAGAATTTAAAGAAAAACTTGAAAGCAAAAAACTGCTTTTGGTTAATGAAGATATTCTAAAATTGAATGTTTTTGATTATAAATTTACTAAGATTGCAACTTTTTTACCTTATTCTATCTCTTTACAATTTACAGAAAAAATATTGAATTGTAATTGCTTGATTGTTGAGATTGTACAAAGAGAATTTGCAGAAAAGCTATCTTCAATTCCTGGATTTATTAATTATAATGCAATTTCTGTTTTAACTCAAAGTTATTATGAAGTAGAATTAAAGAAAAACGTTTCAAAGAAATGTTTCTTCCCAGTTCCTGCAGTTGACTCTTCTATTGTTGTTTTAAAGCCAAGGAAAAAAGAATTTGATAAAAGATATAATGATTTTGTAAAAGGTCTTTTTAGATATCCAAACAAAGACGTTAGTAATGCTCTTAATCTCTTCTCAAGAGATGTTAAAGATAGAAGCATTTCTGAAAAAAACAAAAATTTAGAAAACAAAATACGCGATAAAAAAATAAGACAAATAGAGATTACAGAACTTGAAAAAATCTATTCTATTATTTACTGATTAACTTCTTCAAGTATTATCTTTTCTATTTTGATTGTGTCTGTCATTGTGGATTTTGCAAGCTCTGTCGCAATCTTTAATTTGTCTTGGCTGTTACTATAGATTGTAAAGATTAGCTCTCCAGGATTAATCTTTTCTCCAACTTCCTTGTTTAGAATTATCCCTGCAAGCTTGTCGTGTGGAGCACCAGAGGTTCTTGCAATCCTTGTAAGATTAGAAACATTCATTCCAACAATCTTTCCCCCATCTGTTGCTAAGATTTCTTGCTTAAAATTTGCATATGGTATTTCTTCTGAAGAAAATATCTTGCCATTCTGTGCTTTTAACATTTCTTTAAATTTACTTAAAGCTTTACCTGATTTTAGTGTGTCTTTAGCCAAATCATAGCCTTTACCTGGCTCGATTCTTTCAACAAGCTCAAGAAGGCAGCCCGCTATCTCACAAGACTTTTCTGCAAAGTTATCAAAGTATTTGTTTTCCAGAACTTCAAGTGCGCCTTTTGCTTCAAGAGCAGCACCAAAATATCTGCCGCAAGGTACTTCTCCATTTGTTAGAACAACTTTTGATTTTATACCAATCTCTTTACATATTCTTGAAAACTTATTAGCCCACCGCTCTCCGTCTTCTTTGTTTCTTACTTTTACTGTTGGGCCTATTGGTATATCAATAATAAGATGTGTTGCTGAAACGCTTTTCTTTTTTGAAAGAACAGAAGCAATGACTAGGCCTTCAGGGTCTAGTCCTAGACTATGCCTAATTTTAATCATCTTATCATCGGCTGGACAAAGATCAACCTTACCATTCCAAGCAACCATTCCTCCAACTGAAGAAACCATTTTCTTAATGTCTTTAATATCAAAAGAAACATCTGCTAGAACTTCCATACAGTCTGCTGTTCCTGCTGCTGAACTTATTGACCTTGAAGCGGTCTTTGGCATAACGTAGCCTAGAGATGTAATGATTGGAGTAACAATCATAGAAACTCTACCGTTTATTCCACCAATTGAGTGCTTATCAAGAACCTGTTGCACATTAAATTCTATTACATTGCCAGTGGCTGTCATTGCTTTACAAACGTTTGTGGTTTCTTCAAGATTTATTCCATTAATTGTAACTGCAGTTAAAAATGCAGAAATCTCAATATCTGATAATCTATTATCAACAATATCATTAATTATTTCTGTAATTTCCTCTTCTGTTAAAGGATTATTTCTTATTTTTTTAACTATGTGATGAACAGAAGACGGAGATGGTACGACTTCTACTTCAACTTTGTCTCCAGTTTTTAGTTTTGTAACGCCAGTTACGTCTTTATAAATACCAATAGTATCTTCATCAATCATCGAGTCTGTAATATCCAGAATAAATATTTTTGTTGTGCCATTAAATTTAATCTCTACGCGATTCTGTGTTACTGCTAGAAGATCACTTGCAGTTTTACTGTGAAGTAAAGCAATCGGCTTATCTGCATCAATATCTAAAATCTTAACAGTTAGTTTTTTTTTATATGACATAAATTATTCCTATTTAAAAGAATCAACAAATGCTTTTAGCATTACTTTTGGAAGAGCGCCAGTCTTTTGTGCAACTAGCTTTCCTTCTTTAAAAATTAGAATTGATGGAATTGACATAACACCGTATTTCTCTGAAGTTACTGGTGCTTGGTCAATGTTTATCTTTGCGCAAGACACATCTTTGTTTTCTTTTGCGTATTCTTCATAAGTTCCTGAAAACATACGACATGGCCCACACCATTCTGCCCAGAAATCCACCACAATAAATTTGTTCTTTTTAATTTCTTCATCAAAATTCTTGTCTGTTAGATGTAAAATACTTTCACTCATTTATTTTCCCCCTATATTAAACCAATTAAAATATATGCTAAACCTAAAACAAAACAGAAATAAGAAAATTCCAGTTTTCTTGCAATCTTCATCAAGATATCAATGGTTATAAATCCAAAAATAAAGGCCATAGCTACTGAAACTAAAATCAAAGGGTTAAATATAAAACCATTAATTACTAGTAACCCGATTTCTGCTATTAAAATTGTAGGAATAGATAATAAAAAACTATACTTGAAAGCAATTTCTGGATTGTGCCCTTGAAACAAGAACATACTAGTTGTTATTCCAGATCTACTAACCCCTGGGATAACAGAAAGACCTTGTGCTCCTCCAACCCAGAATGCGTCTTTTGTTGTAAATTTAGGAATTGCTTCTCTTGCTTTATTTATTTTTATTTGTAATAGCCCAGTAATTATTAAAAGCACACCAATTGCAATAGTTAAAATACCAACCATCTCTGCAGTTACATTTTGTCTAACTAAAAAATATATTGGAACGCCAATAAGCAAAGTAAAGAAAACAGAAACTAAAATAAATCTAGAAACTTGAGTGGTATTATCAAATTTTATGTTTTTTTTTAATTTAAAAAGATTAGAATAATTTGTTTTTGTAAATAGTTCTTTTATGTCTTTCCAAAAATATACTAAAGCTGCAAGAACAGTTCCAAGATGTAAAAATATAGACATATCAATTGCTAGTTGTGGCGCAACTTTAAACATATTCATTAAAACAACTACAGAAATGCCTTGAGAACTAACTGGTAACCACTCAAAGATTCCTTGAATAACACCTAAAAGAATATATGCAATTAAATCCATAATTTTTCACTAATCCCCTAGTAAAATTATAATACAAAACAAATATAAAGCTTTAAACATATATAATATTTATAAAAGGTTTAAAAAAAGATATTATAATGAACAAAATCAATCACATATTGTTTGCAAGCATTCTGTTTGTAATATTTTATATGTTCTTTGCAGACATACTTAAAATTACCGGACCAAACACCTTTGCGGCATATGTTATTTGTGCATTATATTCTTTAATACCAGATTTAGATCTTAAAAGTTCCTGGATAAAGGGACAATTTAATCAGTTTGTGCTCTATGCTATTGTTATTCTTGGAATAATCTATTTGTTTGTAACTCCAGAAACAACAATATTAATAATAATTGGAATACTTGTATTGTTTGCTTTGCTTTTATTCTTAATGAAGCATAGAGATGTTTTACACACGCCTCTTATTGGAGTATTATTTGCTATACCTTTATTATTTATTAATTATCCAGGCATTGCATATTTCTTATCTGGATGTATTGGAATACTTTCTCATTGGTTACTGGATAAGATTACTTAAGAACTATTTCTAGAAAAAAGAATTAATAATATTAAAATTATAAGAATAATAAAAAGAACATAAGTAAAATTACTAGACTTCGCTTTTGAAAAACTTAAAAACCCAGTTACTGATTTTGCTGTTTCTGTAATCGAAACGCTTTGGTTTTGATTGTCTTCTGTTTCTTTAGAAATATTATAACTAGTATATCTTAACTTAATCTCTGGTAGTTCTTGAGAAACATAAGCATTGAAAAGCTTACAAGAAATATAATAATCTCCTGACTTTAAATCCTTTGCTTTAGAATCAATTGCTAGCTTTATATCTGTTCTTTCTGGACTTTGATATTGTTGCTCAACTACTATTGCTTGGTTACTTGTAAAGCAAGATAGTGCTAGAGGAGAATTATCTTCTGTTTTTGTGTATATAGAAATTATATCATAATCTTTTAAACCATTAATTACTGCTATTGTTCTTGAAATTGAATAACCAGCATATCTTGGTTCAGAATGTGTCTTTGTATATTCATAATAGTTATTGGAATTGTTTGGTATAATTTTTAGATATAGAACTTTAGTGAATAAAAGGTTATTGTAGATATCAAAGACTTCTGACTTAATTTGAAGATTTTTAATTTCAGTTAATTGTTTTGTATTAAGATAAATAGTTTCTGTATTTGAAAAGTTGTTTGTAAATAATATTTCAGTGTTTGATAGTTGTATGTCTAGGCCTTCTGAGTTTGGTAAAACTTTATAGCTATAAACTATCTTTCCGTCTTTTAGTTCTTCTGATTTAAAATCATAATTTACACTAAAGCTTATTTCTCTTGTTGAGTAATTAGAAACATAATAGTTGTTTTGTGAAGAATCTGCAGGCGTTATTATGCTAGTACTTGCAAAAATAAACGGAGTTATAAGTGCAGAAACTATAATTACCATAACAAAAACAGATAGTTTGTTCATTATATAATTCTAGGCAGTTAATCCTTATAAAGGTATGGATTCCCCCAGAAATTAATGAAATTAATTTTTTAAGCAATCTCCATCTTGACAATAATATCCGGTTAAACAATCATTATCATAGATACAAGAATAAGCCATATTTGAACAACAAGACGGATTTTCTAGTGGGCAATTAACGGTTATTTCTTTTTGTATGAAATATAATGTATCTAAATTTTGATCAATATTTTTTAAATCTTTTTCGTCTCGTATTCCCCTACATTTTTCAGTAGCTAATAATTTATCAACACTATTACAATCATAAACTGAAAGATAATATATATAGTTTCCATCACAATCATATTTCTCTGATATAATTGTTTTAAATATTGAATCTAAGTTGCCTCTATATTTTCCATAGGATTTTTTTACAAGCCCTTCTTTAGTTTTTCCAAATAAAACCAATACGTCTAATGGGTTTTTATCTTTATAATCTACAAAATAATAAGCATTCTCTGGAGTTTCTCCTACAGTAAATGCGTCTTTTGTAAAATTTATTTCTACTTGTATTTCATTATTTAAGACTATTTCATTTTCAAAATTAGAATCTTCGTTTTTTTCTGAGATTAATTCTTGATTAGATTCTTCATTATTTTCTATATTATTTAAATTTATTTTATTTACTCTAGTTTTATAAAAATAAAAAATACCTCCTATTATAATAATCCCTAAAATTACTAAAGAAATTATAGTTTTTTTATTCATTTAATCACCTTTAAATTTATATAAATAATTAGGACAATAGCTTTATATAACTACTTTCTTTTAATTAGGTTTTTGCCTTAGAATTTTTTTTTCTTTAAACACAAAGTAATTAACCATTGCACGCAAGTCTAGTAAAACCACGTTTTTCCCGCGGCTTTTGAAAAAGGCTCCGCAAGGGATGGGATTTGAACCCATGTGCGCTGTTACACGCATCTAGTTTTCGAGACTAGCACCTTCAACCAGACTCAGTCACCCTTGCTTATATAAAAATTCGTTTATGGTTTTTAAAAGATCTGTTAAAATGACTTTAGCAACTTTTTCCTGAGTGGTGTCTCTGATAATTATCTTTAGAGATGAAAAGATAGTTACTGTGCCTTTTTTTGTTTTTAAAATTATTAAAAACGGAGAATTATCTTTTTCTATATAGTAATTTTTAGTTCTTAGTTTCATTAATAATTTTTCTAAATCAATCTTTATTGGCTTTTTTGGAAAGAACTCAAAACCTGGCGTTGCTTTACAGCTATCTAAAATAAAAGAATCAATGCTTAAAGATTTTTCTTCTTTTTTCTTAAGTAGATCTAACATGATTATTTCACTTTTATGCATCAATGATTTGACCAATAACTGCATCAACAATAATTGCTCTTTGATTTGCTCTCTTGTCTTTTGAGATAATTTCCCAAAGAGGCCAGAAGATCTCAGAGATTTCCGTTATCTCGATGTCTGGCCATAATTTTTCTAATCTGCTAACAATGATTTCTTCGGATATTTCTTCTTGAATATCAGATTTAGAAATTAATTGTTTCTTTAATGGTAAATGGTTTATTGAAGTAAGAATATCATATCCTGGGTGGAATGGCAAATCTATTCTTCTCTTTATTCTAAAGCTTTCTTTTTTATTAATAATATCAACGTCAGCAAGGTTTCTATCAACTAAAGAAATCAAGTCTTGTTTTATTTCTCTTGCATCAAATCCTAAAATCTCAGATAATTCTTCAGGGGTTTTCCAAGCAAAGATACTATCTAAAAGAACAATATCGTCAACGCTTAGCTCTTCAACTAACTTAAAGCCGTTTGAAGCTTTAAAGTTTCTGCCATCAAAATGTATAAACTCTCCAGACACAGAATCAATAAAGCAAGTTGAAGTTTTATAGTTTTCGTCTTCATCAAAGATATTAAAATTAATCTTGTAAACTTTTCTATAAATCATAGTAACTTGAGAAATAATTCCTTCTTCTCTTAAAAATAAAAACTTTTTCTTATTTGTGCTGTTTGCAATATTTATTGCTATGTCTCTTGAGATTCTTGAAGGGATTACTGGCAGGCTGTCTGGCACAATTTCTTCTGGAGTTAATGGCATATCTTCTGATATTTCTGAAAGCTCATTTGATTTTTCAATTGCGCGATTGATATCTTGAATTTCATCTTTAGGGATTTCTGTTTTTTGTTTAGTGTTTTTATTTTCAAAATACAAAATGTTGTCTTTTTCAGAAATTCCCATCTTGCTTAGAGATACTAAAATCTCATCAAAAACAACATCGCTATTATATTTAGAATTAACAACATCAAGAATGTCTTTAGCATCACTAGTCTTAAGAGTTTTTGAAGACAATAATTTTTTGTAGATCATGTCTGAGCAGAAATTGATTATTTCCTTCTTGGAAAGAGTTGGAACCTCTCTAATGGTTTCTGCGTCTCTGCCTTCATGCTGACTTAATCTTGGTTTAATCTTAAGAATAAAAGCTCTTTTGGTTTCTTCGCCTCTGTCTCCTGTTAAAGCCACACCGACTGGAAGAGTTTTAATAAAATTTGGGTCCTTGTAGGCTTCAGGAATAATTGCTGGCATTCTTTTCTGGACAGCATGAATATCGTCGTTAAATACTAATTTGTGGCTTAAGAAAATATCAACTTGAGATAATACTTTAGAATTTATTGCTGAAGGTTGTTGAGTAGCTAGAACCATTGAACAGCCAGGTCTTCTTCCTTGCTTAACATATTCAATTATGGCATTAGTTGCAGGAGTTATGGTGTTTCCTGAAGGAATAAGAGTGTGGGCTTCATCAATATATACCCAGGTTGGGGGAATTGAAATTTCAAGTAGCTCGTCTGGGCTTTCTGAATTTGAATCAAACTTTTTAATTGCGTCTTGTCTAGTCACAAGCTTTCTTGCAGAAAGTATTCTTCGTGCTAGTATACCAATAACAAGAGCAGTAATATTATCATCTAAAAAACTAGTATCAAGAATTGTTAGTTGCTTTTCTTTTGAAAGTTTTGAAAGGGGAGTTCCATGATCACTAAAGATGCCCCAAGACTTTGCGGCTTCAAATCTAGAAACTAATGCTCTAATAGAGTCTTGCTTGTAACCAGAAGAAGAAGACTTAAATTCATAAGCATTTTGTAAACAAAAAACTATATCGTCAAGATTATAGAGATTGCCTTTTGCAGGAATCTGTTCTGTTGTTTTTTCTTGCTCGCTTGGGTCTCCTGATTTATAACCGTGCTTAACAAAAGATAAAGTTTTTTCTAATAATAACCCTGTTGGATTAAATCTATCAATTCCAAAAGTTAGGCACCAGTCGTCTGCAAGAAGCATTGAAGGATACATAGAAAAGGTTTCGTCATATGTTTCTTTAGAGACTTTGCCAACCACTCCTTCAGGCACAAAGACTTTAATATTATTTAGGCCTTTTGCTTGTAAATCCCATTTTTTTAATTCCTCAAGTTCTTTTTTTTCTTGATTTGGGTATTTCATTGACCAAAAGACTCCAACTGGATCAACAACTATCTGGCCGATATATGGGTTGTTTGTAGTTAGCTCTTCAGCAATAACTCCAAGGCCATAGCTTTTTCCTGAACCTCTTGAACCATCAATAAATACTACGTGTGGGTTAAGACCATCTAAATAAACTTTCTTGTCTCTGCAATCATCTTCATAGACTTTACCTAAAAACGCACAAGACTTTGAGCCATGTTCTTTTAGAACTGATTTTTTTCTTCCGATATAGACTATTGTTTCATCTTCTGGATCTGTTAAAAATTCAAGTTTTGGTGTAATCTCTTTGAGCCGGTTTCGCTCGGGCTCGCGCGCAGTGGTTTTGGTTTTCTTTTCATCTGCTTTTTCTTCTTCTGGAACGGACTCATAGATACTTTTGTCGTTTTTACCTTTCTCTATCTTTTCAAAAGGATCTGTCCCATCGCTTTTGGTTTTTTCTATAGCCATATTTATCAATATCTAATAATATAAGAAACTAAAGAAATATAATATATTAGGGTTTTTAAAGATTTGGATTAAGAAAAAGAAAGAAAATTATTTCTTTTTCTTTGATTGCTTTTTTAACTTATTTTTTCTGTTTTTCCTAATTATTAAGAAAACTATAATTGCAATTACTATTACTAAAACTATAAGAACAAAACTCCAGAAATTGTTTGCTTGAGAAATTGGCATGCCGTCAAGAACAACAGGAACGCAAGTACAGGTTGTTAAATTCATTGTTTCTCCAACATTACAAGCACCTCTACAACCGGCATTTGCTAAATCAAAACATTGACATAACTCTGTATCTAAATATTCGTTTGAATCGCAAACTAAATCACAGACTCCTGTCTGTTTGTCTATACATTTACAGTTGATATAATCTAAAATTTGGTTCTCTGTACATTTAATATTACAATTTGGATTTGTTTGATTTGAATCTGCTGGCGGTTCTGTTACTGGGGGTGTTGTCTCTGGGGGTGTATCATTCTTTGGGACATCAACATCAGAAACGTCTTTCTTTTCTGCAATTTGAAATTCTGAGAAAGAATCTACTTCAGAAATGAATATCTGATAATTATCAACTATTGTTAAAGGAGTGGTTTTTTGTTCAACATATTTGTTATTTTCTAAATGATAAAGTACAATTTCGTCTTTCTTTAGATTCTTTTGTGTTAACCAAGAAACAGGCAATTTAAATTTAAGAGTATAACTCTCATTTTCTGTGTCTTCTAAAGCTAAAGACAATTTTATATCAAAACAACCATAACTTTTATCAAGTGTTTTTGAACAAGTTTTATCTGTGACAGAAAAATGGTCTGAATTTTTGGTGGTAACCCCTGCTTTTGCGGTTTGTTCTAAAAACTCGTTAGGCACAATAAAAAATTCAATATATATTTCTTGAAAAGAAAAATCATTAATTGTGATTTTTTCTTTTTTTTCATTAACTCTAGACTTTATTCCAGTAAAATAATAATCATTATAGAAACTAGAATCTAATACTCCATTTTTATAGCCTTTTGTAAAATATAATAAATCATATTCTATTTCTGTTTCTGGATTAAATATATTTGAGAAATATTTTGAATCGTGATAAATGTATAATTCGTCTAATTTTAAATCTCTTCCATCTTTATAGGGTAATAATTTTACTGGCTTATAAACTTCTACAATTGAATTTTGACTTTGATCATACTGTATTTTTGCAAGATTGATTGTAGGAGAATTTTTAATTGATATCTCTGAATTATTATTTTTAATATAATTTCCAGAACAATTTGTTAAATCAATATCTTCTAACTCGATATTTGAATTATTTTCTGCAACTATACAGTTTGGCAAATCTCTATTAGAGGTTATTCTCATTTTATTTACCTTAACAGAAGAATTAATTATATTTAAAACTCTAAAATCATTTGTAGTAATCATAATTTCTTCATTGCCGTTTGTAATGTTTTTAATTTGACCAGAATCAGAGTCTTTTATATATATTAATCTCACCTCTCCTTCAATTTGAGTATTGTCTGTATCTATTTTTGAAACTATAAAATTATCTGAATTATTTATATATAGTCCATAACTCTTATCTTCTCCAATAACCCTTATAAATTCTAATTCCCCTAACCATGAAACTTGCGCATTATCTAAGTAAAATGCATAAGTGTCTGCTTGAAATCCGCCAATACTGAAAAAATTTGTGCGAGTATTGTCATTAAGATTAATTCTAGAATTCTCTATTGCAAATCCCTTAATTACAGACAAAGACCTTGATTGAGTAACCCCCATATTTATTTCGTTTTCGTTAGTTACTACTGAGTCATTTTCTGCTAAAAAACCAATAACGTCTTTTCTTCCGTTAAGTTCACTAATTGTAACGTTTGATTTTATTTCTATATCTGAGTTATTTATTAAAATTCCAGTTAATAATGAATCTGTTGCATTGTTACTGGATTTTATATTATAAACAACTAATAAATCTGTATCAAAAACAATGCCTTCAGAATTCCGGATTTCAATACCGTTTGTATATTTTATACTGGCATCTACGTCTTCAATTTTTATGTCTCCTTTAAGAGTCACGTTATCAGAACCAGAAATATATATCCCAGCTAAACTATATTCTCCTTGTGCTATCCCTTTAATTTCTGATACGCTTATGTCTTCTAAAATTACATCTATAACATTATTGAGAACAACGCCTTTTAAATTCGGCTCTATTATTTTTAAATTCTTAAGACCTATATTTGTTGAAAAAAATACTTGTAATGGACTAACTTCTGTTGCTGGAGATTTTATAATTACTTCGTCATTCTCTCCAATAATTGATAAATTTTCAAAATCTGTTAGATTTATGTTTTCTGTATATGTGCCTTGGCAAACAATGATTATTGCATTTTGTATTGCGTCGTTTTTTATGCTATTAGCGGCTGCCTGAATAGAAGAATAATTTGGATTTTGACAATTTGGGTCTGTTCCAGAAACTCCATCTCCTACATAAAACGTAGGATTAAATGCAAAAAGGTTTTGCATAAAAAGCAATATAAAAACAAATATTAGTATTTTAGTTAATTTCATTTTATTTTACACCTCAAAAATTAATATCAACAATAAAAAGAAATTACCAAACATTTAAAAACAGTTAATATTAGTATCTTCTGAGCTTATCTATACCAAGAGACATTATTTGCTTATGCATACTTTCAGTTAGCTCTATGTCTTTACGAAGATATTTTGCTATTTGCTTTTTGCCATCTTCCTTATCCTCTTGAAAGCAAAGCCTTGCTATATCTCCGCCATCATTTTCGTCTAGCTCTATTCCCATGGCTTTTCCAAAGTCTTTTAGCCCGCCTCTAGTCTTTCCTGTTCTAAAAAAAGAAACAAGATCTCTTAAATCAATAATTTCGTTACCAGAAATTGGAAGAACTGAAACTTTATTAATAAAGCATCTTGCTATAATAAAAGGCATATCAAAATTTAAAATATTAAAGCCAACAATTCTTAAGCTTGTACCGTTTCCTCTTAATTTTGAAATGGTCTGCCACATGTCTTCAAGAATCTTTTTCTCGTTATCGTCTTGAAGGATAATTGTATCTTTGCTGTCTGAGTATTTTAGGCCTATAGCAACAACTCTTGAATCAATAGGGTTAAGTAATTTTAGCTTTGCTTCTTCATCTTCTAAAGAATCATAAAGTTCTTTGTCTATAGGACAAGTTTCGATATCTAAATATAAGTAGTTCATAAAAACACCTCGTTCTTTTCCGAGGCTTTCTTTTGAAGAAAAGCTCTTGGACAAGTTTCGATATCTAAATATAAGTAGTTCATAAAAACACCTCGTTCTTTTCCGAGGCTTTCTTTTGAAGAAAAGCTCTTGG